>Ga0207996_1000379_pt1 | contig 40636 bp, 39 predicted proteins | sample AntAceMetag02UKG_FD_184773 | JGI IMG/M metagenome (GOLD analysis project Ga0207996, IMG submission 184773) | Saline lake microbial communities from Ace Lake, Antarctica - Antarctic Ace Lake Metagenome 02UKG (SPAdes) (version 2) | ecosystem: Environmental > Aquatic > Non-marine Saline and...
ATTGGTTGTTACGTTGCTGAAGGTGTAGGCGGCAACGGCACCCGCAGAGACACCGTCCACCGTGACACTGGTCACATGATAACCGGCAGCAGGCGTAATGGTGTATGCCTGGCTGGCACCATCGGAAACCGTTGTCGCTCCCGGCGGCGAGATACTGCCGTTGGCGCCGGCAGTGGCCGTAATGGTATGATCGTCGATTTCAAAACTTGCCGAAATCGTATGATTGGTCGTTACATTATTAAAGGTGTAGGCGATCACGGCTCCGGCAGAAGCACCGTCCACCGTGACGCCGGCCACATGATAGCCGGCAGCAGGGGTGATGGTGTAGGTCTGGCTCGCACCGTTGGAAACCGTTGTCGCACCCGACGGCGAGATACTGCCGTTGGCACCGCTGGTGGCCGTGATGGTATGCGTGTCGATTTCAAAACTGGCCGAAATCGTATGATTGGTCTTTACATTGCTAAAGGTGTAGACAGTCACGGCGCCGGCAGAAGCGCCGTCCACCGTCACACCGGCCACATGGTAGCCGGCAGCGGGTGTAATGGTGTATGCCTGGCCGGCACCATCGGATACCGTTGTCGCACCCGACGGCGAGATACTGCCGTTGGCGCCACTGGTGGCCGTGATGGTATATTCAGTAACCACGGGATCCGCCGACGCCGTCAGGTGACTCACCTCGTTGGAATACCCGCTTTCACTGCCCTGTTCGTTGTATGCGGTAACGGCAAGATAATAAACCGTATTTCCAGACAGCCCGCTCAAGGTAAATCCGGGATTTTCAGGATCGCTGAGGTCCTCCAGTGAAACAATAATTCCGGAACTTCCCTGATCGGCATCATTGCCGTCATACGGTGCACCGGAAGAATCGGTTTTGTAATAAATCTTATAGCCCGCAAGAACCTGTTCCGAATTGGAATCCCACGCAAGGGTCAGATCAGCCGCGAATGCAACACTTGAAAAAAAACAGAAAGTAAGGAAAACTACGAGATAAAAAAATACTGTAGGTATACTGCAGATAGTTTTGCGCATACGGATACCCTCCAAAAATTATTGCCTGCCATGCCAAGCGCAGCATCTTTGAAGAGTACTCCACTTGCCCGGCAGCCCTGCTACCAGTGTCTTTTGAATCAAAAGACCTCAGGCCAGTGGCTTTGCGTCCCACACTTTCGGTGTGGTTTGCCCTTATCGAGCTTTCTGAACATAAATTAGAAGCAAAAAGGATACCATATTTCAATATTTGTCAAAAAAAATAAAAATGCAGTTATCCCGGCACGTAAGATCTTGTCATGGCCAAAATAAAAATCAATACGATACCGACCTGAAAAAATGTGTGCCATTTATGAAACAATTGTGTGCAAAAAATAAAACGGCCGGATGTGAGATGCTAAAGGCTCTCATGATCCGACACGGGAGTACGGGCTTTTTGTTTGACACTTAAATCCGATAATTTTATACTGCATTATAAATCGTCAATTATACAATAAAATCATATTTCCAGAAGATTGAAACGATATCCGCTTGCATCACCAATGACAAAATAGAACCCATAGCAGGAATATTTAATTGAATCGCGCCACCTATCTTCTCATAGCAATTGCATCCACCATCCTGCTCGTGATCATTGGTACAGCAGGATATATGCTGATCGAGCACTGGAGCGTGATAGACGCATTGTACATGACGGTGATCACACTGGCGGCTGTCGGATATGGCGAGGTACATGAAGTCAGTCAGGCCGGCCGGGTTTTTACCATCATCCTCATTTTTTTCGGTGTGAGTTTTGTTCTGTATGTACTTAGTAATTTAATCCAGTTTCTGGTGGAAGGGCGCATCAGGCTTATACTGGGGAGACGAAAATTGGATAAACAGATAAACAGTCTGAAAAACCACTACATCATCTGCGGATATGGCAGGATGGGCCGATCCCTGTGTAAATATTTAATTCAAAAGCAGCATGATTTTATTGTCATTGAACAGAACCCGAATCGCATACCGGCTATGGAGGAAGATGGCGTTCTTTTTGTCGTAGGCAGTGCAACGGAGGAAACAAGCCTGCTGAAAGCCGGCATTAAAAACGCCGGTGCCCTGATGACGGCGCTCGGTTCAGATGCCGACAATGTTTTTCTGACCCTGCTTACCAAGGGCCTTACCCCGAACCTTTGCGTTATTGCCAGAGCCAGCCAGAATTCGACTAAAAGCATCCTGTACACGGCCGGTGCAACTGTTGTGGTCTCACCGTTTGAAGTGGGCGCCAGGCGAATGGCGCATGCCATACTGCGACCCGGGGTAATCCGCTTTCTGGAAATGGCCTTTACGGATGAAAATACCGATATCTACCTGGAACAGACAAGGGTGGAAAAATCTTCGAATCTTGTCGGGGTAACCCTGAAGAATTCGGAAATCCGAAAAAACCTGAATTTGATTGTCCTTGCCATGATCAGGGGTGACAACAGCATGGAATTCAATCCATCGGCCGAAACCATCATAAAAGCCGGTGATACAATCATTGCGGTGGGTGAAAACAAGAGTATTAAAAAATTAGAAGAAATCCTTAACCCTGCATAGTCAGGTTTTTCAATTCCCCGGCTTATTTTTCAATTTCAGAGAAGGAGAAGACCATGCTGCCTGAATTTTATCAGTTTTACCATCCCACCAAAATGATCTTCGGCGAAGGTTTATCGTGCGATTTTGCGCATGAACTGGAAGAGTTGAATATAAAAAATTATTTTCTCATATCCGATCATGTGCTCCATGATCTGGGCCTGCTTGATGACGTTAAGAAAAGGTTGCAGCAGGAAGGTTTTACCATCACCGGTCAATTCCTGGACGTTCCACAGGATGCATCGCTGAGTGCAGTTGAAGAAGTCAGCCGTCAGGCATCTGAAAGCGGAGCACAGGGGCTGATTGCCATCGGCGGCGGAAGCGTTATCGATACGGCCAAGGCCGCCAATTTCACATTCTCCGAGGGGGGTGATCTGGTGGAGGATTATTCCGGGGCCGGTACCCTTACCGGACCTTTGAAACCACTGGTTGTCATTCCCACCACCGCCGGAACCGGCAGTGAATGCACCAATGTGGCCGTTGTTTATGATGTGGAAAACAGGGTTAAACTCATCTTTTCCGATAGATTTCTGCTGCCCGATATAGCGGTTTTAGACCCTCTGATGACCCGATCTCTGCCACCCGGGCTGACCGCGTCCACAGGCATGGATGCACTGACCCACGCCGTGGAATCTTATATCGGCATTGATTCATCACCCCATTCCGAGGCCCTGGCTGCCGCCGCTGTAAAGCTTATCTTCAATAATATCGTCCGGGCCACGGAAAAAGGGAGTGACCTTGAGGCCCGTGGCGCAATGCTGATTGCCGCCAACCTGGCCGGCACTGCATTTTCACATTCAATGGTGGGGTGTGTTCACTCCATGGCCCATGTCGTAGGCGCTGCTTTCCGGGTTCCGCATGGCATCGCCAATGCGATACTGCTGCCACACGGTCTGGAGTACAATTTTAAGGAATGCAAGGGGAAAATTGCCGAACTGGCGCCTTTCATGGGGGTGGATATATCGGGGTTGCCTGTTGACGATGCCGCTAAACAGGCTATTGAAGCTGTGAGAGGTATCAATAAAAACTTAAACAGGGCCGGCAATATTCCGCTCCGTCTCAGAGACACAGGCGTGACCAAAGACAGCCTGGCGGCCCTGGCCGAGGCTGCTGTCGAAGATGGTACAAGCATATACAATCCGCGTGAAGTGGTTGCCGGTGAGATCTTGGCACACCTGGAAAACGCCTATTAACCAATCAAGAAGGAGAAAAATGCATGGGAGTTTTTGAAAATCCTGAAAAGTTTGAAGAAATCCTGGGTGGATTTTTTAAACTTGTCGGCGATACGCCGCTGGTGGCCGATAAGCTGTTGACGTCCGGTATGATCATTCGTTTTAATTATACCGATCCCGACCTTATTCTGGTCATCGACTGTTCAGGAGATACTATGGATGTTCGTGCCGGCGATACGGATACCAAGGCAACTGTGGAAATGAAAATGAAGGCTGATATCGCCCATAAATTCTGGTTTGGCAAAGTTAATCTCACCATGGCATTAACACGCCGGCAGATGGTGGCCAAAGGACCGGTACCCAAAATTTTAAAACTGCTCCCGGCAATCAAACCGACGTATGCCATGTATCCCAAGTATCTGGATGAAAACGGATATGAAAAGTACAATATCCATTCTTGACGGATATATGCATTAACTTCCAACCCTGAAGAGCATAGTTTACTTACGTGCTCGTGAACGTTCCCAAAGGACAGGGTTTGCTCAATACAATAAAATCCTGGAGAAAATAAAATGGACGGGTATGCCGGTAAAATTCTGTATGTAAATCTGACCTCCGGGCAGATTCGGTCAAAACCGCTTGATATGGCCTTTGCCAGGGAAAATATCGGAGGGCTGGGGTTCAGCACCCGGATTTTTCTGGATATCATTCGGGCAAATCCTGATTTTGACGCCCTCTCGGCAGAAAACCCATTTATCCTGATGACCGGTCCATTGACCGGGATGCACATGAACGGTGTGGCCCGATGGACGGTATGCGCCAAATCTCCCTTAACCGGGTTCTGGGGGGATGCCAATATCGGCGGTCACTTCGGCGCAGCTCTCAAATTTGCCGGCTATGACGGAATCGTTGTGACCGGCGCTTCCCGTCATCCGGTATTCCTTTTTGTCAATAATGATACTATTGAATTAAGAGATGCCGCGCCTTACTGGGGAAAAGATGTCTATACGGTAACCCACCGCATGATGACCGATCTGAAGGATCAATCATCCGGCAAGGGTCAGGTTTTAACCATCGGTCCGGCCGGTGAAAACCTTGTCCGATTTGCGTCTCTGATCCATAATAAAGGCCATGCAGCGGGCCGCACCGGCATGGGAGCCGTATGGGGAGCCAAAAAGCTGAAAGCAATTTATGTGTCCGGCAGCAACAAATTGTCGGTTGCGCATCCTGCCCGCTTGAAAACCCTGCGCCGGGAACTTAAGGAAATATATGAGGAAAGCATCTATATTGCGGCCCTTCAATCCATCGGTACCACTTCCCATATGGACATTGGAATCCTTTCCGGAGATATTCCCATAAAAAACTGGCAGATGACCGAGTGGGAACAAATCGATGAACTGGGTCCGGTTATGATTGAAGAAAAAATTTACGCCGGACGCAAAACCTGTTTCGGCTGTGGTGTGGCATGCAAAAAAGAAGCTGAAGTAAAACAGGGGGCTTTTAAAATGAAAAAAGGGCCGGCCCCCGAGTATGAAACCGTGGCTACGTTCGGTACCATGTGCCTGAACGCCGACATCGAATCGGTTGCTAAAGCAAATGAAATATGCAATCGTTATGGGATGGATACGATTTCCTGCGGGTCAACCATCGCCTTTGCGATGGAATGCTTTGAAAAAGGCCTTATCGATCGGGAAGATACCGACGGACTGAACCTTACCTGGGGCAATTCCCGGGCCATTGTAGCGATGGCTGAAAAGATCGGAAGACAAAAAGGTTTCGGCGCCGTTCTGGCACAGGGAAGTGCCCGGGCCGTGAGGTACATCGGTAATCAGGCCGCAGCGTTTCTAACAACCGTTAAAGGGCTTGAAGCGCCAATGCATGACCCGCGCAGTGCCCATGGCTATGGGTTGGCATACGGTGTCTCTCCGCGCGGGGCATGCCATGAGGCCAGCCTCACGTTTGAGGTGGAAGGCGGCGCCATGTACATTCCTGAAATTCCGGAACTGGCCGAGGATCTGCCTGAAGGCAGCCGGGGCCGGGCAAAATTAAATGTCGCCGCCCAGGATTATGGGATGTTTTTTTCAAACTGCGCCATTTTCTGTAACCTGGGCGGCACGCCCCTGAATGCGACCCGGGCACTTGCAATGCTGAACCATGTCACCGGTTTTGACTACACGCTTGATGAGTTGATGAAAATCGGCCGGCGGGTCTGGTATTTGAAACGCGGTTTCAGCAATCTGTTCGGGGCCGGCGCTTTTGAAGATACGCTTCCCAAAAGATTGATGACCCCAATGCAGGATGGACTCACAAAGGGCAGCGTACCGGACATGAATCTGATGCTGAAGGAATTTTATGAAATGCGAGGGCTTGACAGCAACGGAATTCCCAGTGAACAGGTGTTGCTTGCTCTTGGTCTGAGCCCACTGGCAGACCTCCTGCATGAAAAGGCAAAATAACCTATTTAAACAAAGGAGTTGTGCATATGTATGTCGGCGGCGTTATGCAAACAGACCTCGTTACCATATCTCCGGATACTTCTCTTGTAGAAGCCAGGGATATCATCAGTGAAAAACGAATTGCTCATCTTCTGGTCGTGGATAAAACGGAAAAACTCATCGGAATCGTTTCCGACCGTGATCTCAAGCAAAGCTGGGCATCTCCGGCGACGACACTCAGCAACCACGAGTTGAGTTATCTGCTGGAAAAACTGACCATCAAAATGATCATGGTCAAAAAAATCATTACAGTTACCCCTGCGACCACCATTGAACGTGCGGCCCAGACCATGCAGACGCAAAGAATCAGCTCTCTGCCGGTAATGGAAGATCAAAAACTGGTAGGCATTATTACCACCAATGATGTCATGGGCGTATTGCTGCAGGCAATTGGTATCGATCGGGAAAGCATGCGACTTTCCGTTCTGGCTGGAGACCGCATCGGCTACCTGGCTGAACTGACCCACACGCTCCAAGAGCAACGGATCAATATTCGCAGTGTCTTCAGCTGGCCGGAAAAACAATTTCCGGGTATTCATCGACTCGTTTTTCGCGTACCCGCCGTTGATGGAGAAAAGGCGGTCCAAGCACTTACAAAAAACGGATTCAAGGTAACTACCAGATATCACAGCGACCTGACCCCATTCCTCCCGGACCGGTAATGCAGACCTTACACCCGATCCTGGATATAAAATTTTTCGACCTTTATTTATGGTTTCGTAAAAAGTCCGAAAACCCTCTCTTCCCCGGCGGCGAGAGGGCTGATTTTCGATCCCCGCCCGCGGTAAGGGGAAAGTTGACTTTTTACGAAACCATTACTATTTAATGACGGATCTGCAATGCTGTTTATAAACATTTGGATAACCGTTACATCCATCCATCTATAATGGAGAATAAAACATATGACGCCCTATGAACTTTCCAGTACGATACATCGCGAACTGTCCTCTTTTGCCCCCCGGCTGTCAGCGGCTCTTAACCGGGCTTTAAATGAAATCGGGGAAGGATCCGTGCTGGTAGGCCTGGGTAAAGGGACCAATGTCAACGACGATGTATCCTTTACCGAATCCGAAACCATAACCACCGGCGGGGATTATGCCGGTGTCATCGCAAAGATCACTGCCGTACTCCGGAAACTGGAGGAAAACAGCAACTGGAAAGTAATTATCGATAAAAAACCCAAAACAGGACCGAATCAAATCGAACTGCTCTATACGCTTTTTCGCAGCCAGGATGCTTAGGGAGCGGCAAAGGAAAATAATGAAAAACAACCAGCGAAATTCCATCCTCTGCCCCAACTGCAAAAGACTGATCGGCTCAAATGAGCCCCGCTGCCCCTACTGCGGTATTCTCCGTCCCGGATCACATCTCCGGAACAATGTACTGTCCAGAGGATTGGCCGACGGCGACCGGCTCATCAGGCTCATCATCTATACCAATATTGCCATGTATATCATCACATTGCTGTTCAATCCGGGATTCAAACATTTTTCCCTTAACCCGCTCTCCATGCTGGCCCCCAGCGACCGGTCCCTCTTGCTCCTGGGCGCTACAGGCACAATTCCCATCGACCGTCTGCACCGGTGGTGGAGCCTCATTGCGGCCAATTACCTGCACGGCGGCATCTTGCATATCTTTTTCAACATGGCCGCTCTCAAACAGATTGCACCTTTGATCAACCGCGAATACGGCCCATACAGGATGTTTGCAATTTACACCATGGGCGGTATCGCCGGTTTTGCAGCTTCTTATCTGGCCGGTGTTTCTCTGACCATCGGGGCCTCGGCCGCTGTCTGCGCCCTGATCGGAGCTGCCCTGTATTACGGCAAAAGCCGGGGCGGGCTGTACGGTCAGGCAATTTACCGCCAGATCGGCGGATGGGCCATAGGCCTGTTTGTATTCGGCTTTATCATACCGGGCATAAACAACTGGGGGCACGGCGGCGGAATTTTAGGAGGCGTTCTGCTCGGTTTTTTCATGGGGTACAACGAAAAAACAAAAGAGCGCTTTTACCACAGAATAATTGCCGGTATCTGCGTGGCAGCTACCCTCGTCACACTGGGCTGGGCCGTCATTTCAGGCTGTTATTACAAAATGATGTGACCACCATCTTTGACATTCAATCCTTTTTCGACTACATTGGCCCCGACAAACAGACCGAAGGCGGTCAAAAATCAATCCGGATGCCCTGCTTGCGGCGGATCAAACCAGGCAAATGATTTTTTTTTGCTGAAAAAAAGCTACCCGACAGATGCCGGCCCCTGCATTTCCAATTTTTCAGCCTTCTACCTTAAAAATCACCGTAAATTTCATATTACGCTTGCAAACCGGGAAATCCATTGATAATTTGCAAAACATTGCCGATCATACGGTTGCATCAACTATTCAGGAGAAAACAACATGTCAGAAAATATTACAGATATCGAGAACACCGAAAATTCTGAGAATTCTGAGAATTCTGAAAAAGAAGAAAGCTTTGCCGATCTTTTCGAAGCATACAGCCAGGGAATGAACCAGGATATTCACGTCGGAGACAAAATCAGGGGTCCGGTTATTGCCATCGGCCAGGACACGGTTTTTGTGGATACGGGATCCAAAATCGACGGAGCAGTGGACAAATCGGAACTGCTGGATGAAAACGGCATGGTAACCTGTAACACCGGCGATATACTGGAACTGTATGCCGTAGCCGTCACTGAAAATGAAATCAAGCTTTCCCGTGCCCTGTCCGGTATCGGCGGGCTCAATATGCTTCAGGATGCGTTTAATGAATCCCTGCCGGTGGAAGGCAAGGTCATCGAGCCGTGCAAGGGCGGTTTCCAGGTGACAATCATGCAGCGCAGAGCCTTTTGCCCCATCAGCCAGATGGATATAGCATATATCGAAACGCCTGAGGATTACACCGGCGCAACCTTTCATTTCCTGATCACCCGTTTTGAAGAAAACGGTCGTAATATTGTGGTTTCGCGGCGTAAACTCCTGACCATTGAGCTGGAAAAAGTCAGGGCAGAATTCTATGAGTCCCTGTCTGTCGGCGACATATATGAAGGCACCGTGACCCGGTTGATGCCCTATGGCGCCTTTGTAGCCCTGAGTGAAGGCGTGGAAGGCATGATTCATATCTCTGAAATCAGCTGGTCCAGACTGGAAACCCCTGAACAGGCCCTGGCAATTGATGATACCGTACAAGTCAAGGTTCTCGGCATTGAAAAAGGGACAAAGCCGGGTCAGCTTAAAATCGCGCTTTCCATCAAACAGATTGACGGCGATCCCTGGGACCAGATAGCGGACAAATTTTCAGTGGGTGAAAAAATATCCGGCACGGTGACCCGGTGCAAGGATTTCGGTGTCTTTGTCGAAATCGCCCCCGGCATCGAAGGCCTTGTCCACATCAGCGAAATTACCTATAAGAAAAGAATCCTGAAACCCGAAGAGGTCGTCAATACCGGCGAGACCGTTTCCGTATTGATCAAGGAACTGGATCCGCGCCGACGCAGGATCTCTCTGAGCATGCGTGATGTGGAGGGGGACCCCTGGCTGGAAGTCGAAGGGAAGTATCAGGCAGGTCAGTCAATCACCGGAACGGTTGACAAAAAAGAAAGCTTTGGGTATTTTATCACTCTGGAACCGGGCATTACCGGCCTTTTGCCGGCCTCTACCATAAAACGGTCGGCCAATGCCAACCGGCTTGAGAAACTCAAAGCAGGTGATATCGTTACCGTCAATATCGCACAGATAAACAGCGCCGATCGCAGAATATCGCTGACCCCGGGGGATGAGGCAAATGAAGGGGACTGGAAAAAATTTGTTTCCACCTCATCTGACTCCCTTGGATCCCTGGGAGAAAAACTGCAGCGGGCCATGCAGGAAAAAAAATAAGGGCCGGTCGGCATCCTGAATAAAAAGGTATGTAACAGTGAACGGCTACAAAAATATAAACCGGTAAATAAAGGACGCCAAAACATCCATACACCGATCATACTAAGCCCTATTTGCATTTATCCAGCTCTGATTTAACGGCAAGGCCTATTTTTTCAAGGGTATACGGTTTTTTAACATATGCACCGGCCCCCAGCTTCTGCATCGCTTTGACCCGATCGGTTTCGGTGTAGCCGCTGGCGATCACGATTTTCTGCCCGGGTTTGAATGCAACGATCTGCTGATAGGTTTCAAGACCGTCGATCCCCGGAGGCATGATCATGTCCAATACCACCAGATCCGCCTGGTTATTTTTCAGGTAACCAATGGCGGCTTCCCCGCTGTTAACGGTTGTCACCCGATATCCCAACTGGGTCAGTATGGCCGAGGCAATTTCCCGTTGTTCATCAACATCGTCTACAACCAGAATTGTCTCGCCGTCGCCTTTAAAATCCTCAAGCTCGGCCGGCAGAGGAGCCGCTGCAGCCTGCTGCCTGGTGACCGGGAAATAAAGAAAAAACGTCGTCCCCTGCCCTTGTTGGCTGTCAATATCAATATACCCCTTATGATCTTTAACAGTCCCCCATACCACGGCCATACCCAGACCGGTCCCGCTGCGGCCCATTTTTTTCTTGGTAAAAAAGGGCTCAAAAATCTTCTCCTGGTCCTCTACCGCGATACCGGTACCGGTATCGGCAACCTGTAAAACCGCATAATCCCCCTGTTTTATTTCATCATAACCCTTCACCGGGCGGTCAACATGCTGATTGACGGTGCTGATGACAATTTCTCCTCCATGGGGCATGGCTTCGGCGGCATTGGAGACCAGGTTAAAGATTGTCTTGGATAGTTGCACCGGGGCCCCTTTTATGTTCAACAGGTTATCATCCAGGTGAACGGTGATCCTCGTTTTGGGATGGTATTGAATTATCTTATCCAATTCAGGGGTTTGCAGACTCTCCGACACGATCTGGTTTAAATTCACCACCTCGGAAACAAAAACTCCGCGGCGAGCCATGGTCAACATGTCCTGGACGATGGCTGTGGCTTTTTCACCTGATTTCTGGATGGTTAACAGCGGCTTTCGGTAAGGACTGTCAAGCGGCATATTCAGCAGAAGCAATTCGGGATAACTCACAACACCGGACAGGATATTGTTAAGATCATGGGCCACGCCGCCGGCCAGGGTACCGATGGTTTCCATTTTCCGGGCCTTCCGGAGCTCAATTTCCATCTTTTTTTGCGATGTCATATCCCGCAGGAAATTTAAAATAGCCGGTTTTCCTTCCCAGGTAATCAGAACTGCATTTAAATCCACGAACAGCTCTTCACCGGTCTGATTGATGACTCTGAAAGCAACGGAAGAGGAAACATCCTCTCCGCTGATTCTTCTGCTATATTTTTCCATCATCCGTTCGCGATCTTCAGGATGAATAAAATCAACAAATGGGGTATTGCGCAATTTTTTCTCGGAATAGCCCAGAAAATTCAAGGCTTTCGGGTTAACGAATTTTAAGACCTCATCCTGGGTTATAAAAATTGCATCTTTGGCATTTTCAACAAACAGGCGATATTTTTCTTCAGACCCCCTCAACGCCTGCTCAACCTGCCTGCGCTGCTCAATTTCTACTGTCAACGCCTCATTCTTATCAAAAAATGCCGTGGTTTTTAATTTAACCTGCCGCCTGAAGGCCAGTATGACGGTTAAGGACAGGGCTAAAAGAGCCAGCGCAACAAGGCCGATCCATTTGAACCATTTCTCGAAAACAGAGGGTGTACCGATACTGAACCACTTGTTGAGCGATTGATAATAGATCGAATTTTCATTGGCCTTCAGTTCTTTAAGGTGCCGATCCAGTTGATACAGCAGCTCTGAATTTTTTCCTTTGGGTGCGGCCCAGAATAATTTTTGGGGGCTTAGGATAATCGGGCTGGCTTTGATGCCATATCGGCCTGCATGGCGCTGACCATACAACTGGTCAACCAGTCCTGCCGCACACCGGCCGTTTTCAACCAGCATTAACACATCTTCGTTTTCAAAAGCCTCGATAAACCTGCACTGTATGCCGAATTGCCCCAATAATTCCCGCAAATGATGAAAGTAGATATCATTTTGCAGCACGGCAATTTTACAATTTTTGAGATCAAGCAGCGAATCAATGACGGATCTTCGGCTGATATAAACCCGGCCCCAACAAGTATAAACATCTTCATAGGTATAATCAAAAACTTTGTCACGCGATTCAGAGTAGGCAATCACACCCAGCAGGTCTATTTCTCCTTTTTCAAGGCTTGCGAGGCAGTGGGTAAATGACTCCGGAACATATTCGATATCCCATTTTTCCTGTGCGGCAATATGCGCCAGAATATCAATAAAAAATCCCTCAGCCTTACCTTGCCGGCTAATGGAGCTTAATGGCGGATCCTGATATATACCGACTCTGACTGCCGTGCCTGCTTTGGTGGGGGATTGACTGAAAACGGACATCAGGATGGACAAAAACAGTATTAAAACATATTTTTTCATATTACCCGTTTTCCCTGGGCTTTAGTCGATTGCCAATTGAATTTTGCGAAAGGAACACAAGAAATTTTCTACCGTGCTCGAAAAGCCAATGGTGATTCAATCCCCACCATAATAACTGCGATACCACTCAATAAAACGGGCAATGCCCTCTTCTATGGAAGTTGCCGGCTGAAACCCCACCGCCTGCATCAGGTCGTCAATATCGGCATAGGTTGCAGGCACGTCGCCGGGCTGCAGGTCCAGAAACTCTTTTTCGGCATCTTTCCCCAGTGCTTTTTCAATAATTTTGATAAAATCAACAAGCTCTACGGGATTGTTGTTACCGATATTATAAATTTTAAAGGGCCCGTAGGAAGTCCCCGGATCCGGGTCCATGCCGCTCCAGGCCGGGTTCGGGTCCGGGGTTTGGCCCATAATCCGGGCCACACCTTCCACGATATCATCGATGTAGGTAAAATCGCGCTGCATCCGCCCATGGTTAAACACCTTGATGGGACGATTCGCCAGAATGGCCTTCGTAAAAAGGAAAAGGGCCATGTCCGGCCGCCCCCATGGGCCGTAAACCGTAAAAAACCTCAGTCCGGTGCAGGGCAGGCCGTACAAATGGCTATAGGTATGAGCCATGAGTTCATTGGCCTTTTTGCTTGCCGCATAAAGCGATACCGGATGATCCACATTATGATGCACGGAAAACGGCATCTTCGTATTGGCGCCGTATACCGAACTGGAGGATGCATACACCAGATGGCCGACCTTATTATGACGGCAGCCTTCAAGGATATTGACAAATCCGACGATATTCGAATCCACATACGCATGGGGGTTTTCCAATGAGTACCGTACCCCTGCCTGGGCCGCCAGATTGACCACCACGTCAAAGCCCGTCTGCCTGAAGATATCTGCCATGGCCGTTCGATCGGACAGCTCTTCCTGATAAAAAGTAAATTTTTCATAAGCGGTCAGCTGCCCAAGCCGGGCCTCTTTTAATTTTACGTCGTAATAGGGGTTCATATTGTCGATTCCGCTCACCGAGTACCCGGCCTTGAGCAGACGCAGACACAGGTGGTAGCCGATAAACCCGGCCACTCCGGTGACCAGTGCATTGGAAAATTCAAACTTCATATTCTTACTCCTGATTTAATTCTTTTTGATACCATTTAAATGTGATGCCAAGGCCACTGGCAAAGTCATACACCGGTTCAAACCCGAGAATCGATTGTGCCCGATCGATACTGGCCATTGATTCCAATATGTCACCGGTCCTGGCAGCTTCATACCGGGGCTGAAGGGTCAGGCCGGCCATCCGGCCGATCATATCCCAGAGACGGTTGATGCGTACAAAATCACCCGTGCCCACATTAAAAACATGGCCGGCAGCGCCCTTAGCCACTGCTGCCTGCAGGTTAGCCGTTACAACATCCTTGACAAACACAAAATCACGGCTCTGTTTGCCGTCTCCGTAAATGATCGGAGCCCGGCCGACAGAGGCTCCGGACATAAAAATAGATATCACGCCCGAATAGGGGGACCCCGGGTCCTGGCGCGGGCCATATACGTTAAAATAGCGAAGACACACGGTTTCCAGGCCGTAGAGTTCATGATACAGGTGGGCATAATTTTCCCCGGTCAGTTTCTGAAGAGCATACGGGCTCTTGCACTCCGGCCTCATCCCCTCATATTTGGGCAACCGCGGGTCATCTCCATAAACCGCACACGAACTGGCCAGAACCACCCGCCTTACCCCGCCCTGACGGGCCGCCTCTAAAATCCGAAGCGTTCCCATATCATTTACCATAGCCGACTCGAGAGGCTCTTCCACGGTCTGGGGCACCGACACAACGGCTGCCTGGTGAAAAACAACGTCGCATCCGGCCATTGCCTCGTTTACGGCCCCAGGATCTTGGATATCTCCCTGCAGAAGAGTGACCCGGCCCTCCAGGTGCTTCAGGTTGGCGGATTTCCCGGTGGACAGGTTGTCCAGTATATTCACCCGGCATCCTCTATCCACCAGAGCATCCACAAGGTGGGAGCCGATAAAACCGGCACCGCCTGTAACCAGAACTTTTTGAAAATCACTGTTCATTATCTCCTCCACTCGTATGGTTACCGCCGGATTCAGGCGGCAATATAAAGCCAGAACAAAATTGCAGTCTTTTGACTAAAATTCAATAAAAAAATCATGAAAGATGAAACGCATACCGCCTATATTAAAGCCCGAAGACAATCAATCGCTTGATTCCCTCCATGAGTCCGTGCAGCCAATTCTTAAGAGCGCCTTTTTCTCTTTTTTGACCGTACTTTCACATCTGTCAAACCGGATCGGCCATCAGCTATAGTCGGACGGGTTCAGGCCGTATTTTTTCAGGCGGTACTGCAACGTGGAACGTGGGACATTTAAAAGCCTCGCGGCCCCGGTGGGCCCGCCGACGGCCCCCTTGCAGGCAGCCAGCGCCCGCTCGATGTGACAGCACTCAGCGTCCGCAAGGTTCTGAAAAGTGATGGCGGACGGTTTTATCCGGGATTGATCCGGCAATTCCTTCTGAATCCCGCCGGTGCTGATTTCTTCGCCTGGTCTCATGATGATCATACGCTTAACAAAATTTTTCAATTCCCGGATATTTCCCGGCCATTCGTAGCCGCACAGAACCTCGACAGCCTCCCCGGTGTACGTCGGAGCGGGACGGTTGATCCGATGGGCCTCATCCCGTGTAAGTTTTTTGAGCAAACCGGAAATATCTTCAATCCGCTGCCTAAGGGGCGGGACCCGGATGGCGATGAGGTTCAGACGATAATAGAGGTCTTTGCGGAATTGACCCGCATCGATTTTGACCTCCAAATCGCTGTTGGTGGCCGAAATGATCCGAAAGTCGATCTCCCGCGAACGGCTGTCACCGACACGCTCAAAGCGCCGATCTTCAAGGACGGTCAGCAATTTTGCCTGCAGGCTGACCGGCAGTTCACCGATTTCATCCAGAAAAATCGTCCCGTTCTGGGCCAGTTCAAACCGCCCGGACCGCTCGCTGAGGGCGCCGGTAAACGCCCCCTTGGCATGGCCGAACAATTCACTCTCAAAAAGCGACGGGGTCAGCGCATGGCAATTGGTTTTGACAAACAGATTTTCCTTGCGCGGACTCTGGTTGTGGATGTAGCGGGCCAAGTAATCCTTTCCGGTACGGGTCTCGCCGGTGAGCAGCACGGTGGCATCACTATCGGCCACGCGTTCGACGATCCGCAGGATTTCCACCATGCAGGGAGATTCGTATATAAAGCTGTCCTGCTCATATGGCTTGTTGGAATGGGATAACAGGTACCGTTTTTCGCGTATCAGGTCCGCATTGATCTCCTTGAGTTGCCTGTACTGACGCATGTTATCCACGGCGATGGCAATCTGGTTGGATACCTCGGCAAGGACCGTTGTCAACTCCGAGATGTGCAGGGGTTTTTCCTTAAACGAAAAATGAATGGTCCCGAGGATTTCTCCCCTGAGGGTCAATGGAAAGGCCATCGTTGATTTCAGTCTGGCCTTGATCATGGCGCCGATGGAGGAACGATCGGAATAGCGGGTCAGGTCATCAATGATCACAGGTTGACCGGACTGAACAACCATCTGCACGATGGCCCCCTTGTCAATGGAGCGGGGGCGGCCCACCTGACTGGGATTCCCCTTGAGCAAAATCCCGTCCGCGGCGGCAAAATAACTGACGGATTGGGTTTTGGCATCGTACAGATTTATGCTCAGACGATCGTAATTGAAATGCTGATTCAACTCCATGGCAACTGCCTTGAACAAACCTTCCCGAGACTTGTGCACAATTGTCGCATTATTAATTTTCAGTAACAACCGATAGCGCGTCTCGGGATTCCAGTGCATTGCCCCCCCTTAATCGATAAAGTGTCACCTTTCAATGAAAAATTAGAGTATCATGCTGTTCGCCCCCCCCGCAAGACCAATATTGGGCTTTAGGCTGGATATTGGGTTCACCTTTATTTTAAAACTAATTGAAATTAAATTAAAATCTATAGATATCATACATATATCTTTTTACTGCGTATTGGCATTTACTTTGCAGAAAGAAATTGTCAAGTTTAATTTTTTTCAACAGCAAGGTTTGTGAATGCTCCAGCTGCGATCCGGTAACCGACACAACGTGATTGAATTTCCCGAAAAAGCCGAGGTTGTCATCCTCAAGGCCGAGGGCCTTCCGGCCCTGACAAACCTGGCGACCGAAATCGAGACGGTTTTCAACATCCCGGTGGGACACGCCAGCGATGAGGACGCTTTTGTATCAAGTCCCGTCCATGGTCAGGTGGTAATCGCAATCACAGACGCGTTACTGCACGAGAATCTGGAAGTTATCTTGCCGTCTGTGTTGGCGCATCTGTATCAAAAAAATGAAGCGCTGAAGCCGAGTGCCGTCACCATCGTTTTTGATGAAGGCATCAAGCGGTCCCCCCAGGCCAGTGGGTTCAAAAAACTTTTTCAAACGGTGAATGCATCGGGATGCCGGGTAATCGTCCATGATCCGATCCTGCAACCGATGGTGGATCGGGGCGTCACCAGCCGGGGCACACCGGTCTGGGTCAACTCCGAATTGGCCAATGCCGATCTGAAGATTGTTATCGATCAGATCAAACCCAGCCCGCTGTTCGGGTTTATGGAGAGTCCGCTTCGGATGGCCCGTTGCTGTATGTCCATCGACAGCATCGAAAGCCTGGAAGCGATGGTCCAGTCGGCGGCGGGCGAGGGCTTACGGCTGAACCGCCACTCGGTGTTTGAAGAAATCCAGGAAATTACCCGCATGATCGGCATCGATGGTAGCCTGGCCGGCATCAGCAATCCGGCAGGGGAAACGATTCGGGTCATGGCCGGCGAGCCGTCCATGATCATTCGCCAGGCGGCGGTATTATACCGGCGGCATTACGGCATCTTGGTCTCCAAGCCGTTTGACATTGCCGTAATCAGTTTCGGCCCAAATCGTCCAAAACGGCTTTTCGATTCAGTGCAGGACGGTTTATTGATGGCCACCCACCTGCTGAAAGAAGGGGGGCAGACGTTGATCATGGGCGACGATACCCAAGGGGTCGGAACAGATATCTTTTTTGACTATATCTGCCATTTCCTGTCACCGTCCGAGTTGACCAAGGGATTTATCAGATCCCTGAACCCGTTGGAAACCAGTGATCTCGGGCAGTTGAACCGACAGAGCACTTCAGCGGACGGGAGCCTGGAAAAAATTTTTGGCATGGAGGCCCTTCGTCGCTGCCAGTTCCGGGCGGCGGATCCATCTGCGGTCCTTGCTGAATGGGCGGACGAATATGAAAATCCGCCACGGATTGCGGTTATCCCGGAAGGATACGGAATCTTCTGCTATCCGGATTAGCCGCCTGTTGATTTAATAACCTGCCGAAGAACTATGGGGTTCATCGGTGAATTTTAACATTAAAATACTTGGAGGAAAGACATGATTCAGTTTTTGGTTCACGAAAAGGCGGATAACGTCGGTGTCGCCACTGTCGACATCAAATCCGGTGAAACTGCCCAGGGTCTATACATGGACAGCCAGGAGCCGGTTGAAAAGAAAGCGTTGCAGGATATCCCGCTGGGGCACAAAATTGCCTTGGATGATATCAAATCAGAAGCATCGGTAACTAAATACGGAGCCGACATTGGACGGGTTGTCGCTGACATAAAGACCGGTGAGCATGTTCACACGCACAATTTAAAAACAAGGAGATGGTAATCATGAGCAACCCAAAAATAATGGCATATCGCCGTGAAAACGGCCGTGTCGGTATTCGCAACCATGTGGTGATCCTGCCGCTGGACGACCTGAGCAACTCGGCCTGTGAAAAAGTGGCGTTCAATACAAAAGGCTGCAAGGCCATTCCCCATGCCTACGGCCGGCTGCAGTTCGGCGAGGACCTGGAACTGTTCTTTCGCACCATGATCGGCACCGGCGCCAATCCCAACGTGGCCGCCGTGGTGGTCATCGGCATCGAGCCCGAATGGACCAACCAGATCGTCGAAGGTATTGCCAAGACCGGCAAGCCGGTCACAGGTTTTGCCATCGAGCGTCACGGCGAGATCAAGGTGGTGGAGCAGGCCAGTTGGAAAGCCAAAGAGTACATGCACTGGGCCAGCGAATTGAAACGGGAAGAATGCGACCTGAACGAAATCTGGGTGAGCGTCAAGTGCGGTGAATCGGATACCACCAGTGGCCTGGCCTCCAATCCCACCGTGGGCAACGTCCTCGAGAAACTGGTGGGGATGTGGTACCTGCAGCTTTGGTGAGACCAGCGAAATTACCGGCGCCGAGATGGTCTGCAAAGAGCGGGCGGCAACGCCCGAGTTGGCAGAGCAGTTCATGGCTGTCTTTGATAAGTATGCAGACATGATCGATCGCAACAAAACCGATGACCTGTCCGGCTCCCAGCCAACCAAGGGCAATATCGCCGGCGGCCTGACCACCATTGAGGAAAAAGCGTTCGGCAACCTCCAGAAGATCGGCAAGACGATCAATTATGTGGGCGTTCTGGACAAAGCCGAAGCCCCCACCGACAAGGGGCTGTGGTACATGGATACGTCCAGCGCGGCCGCCGAAGCGGTAACCCTGTAGGCAGCGGCCGGGTTTGTGGCCCATCTCTTTCCCACGGGCCAGGGCAACATCATCGGCAACCCCATCGAACCGGTGATCAAGCTCACCGCCAATCCGCGCACCGCCGGTGATATGATCGAACACATTGACTACGACTGTTCGGCCATTCTCAGAGGGGAAATGACCCTGGACGAGTCCGGCGACAACCTGATCGGCATGCTGATCCGCACCTGCGAAGGCCGCCTGACGTCCCAGGAAGTGCTGGGTCACCAGGAGTTCGTGCTGACCAAGCTCTACGAAAGTGCCTAAACAACGCCATGGACCCGGTACTTCATGGCCATTGCCGTTGCTGGTTGAATGAACGGCAGATTTACCGGTGAGTCCGACACAATGCCGGCCCGGGCAATGACCGGGCCGGTTCACCGCTAAAACCATGGCCGGGGGATGCGCCTGTCCCCCCCACGCAATTCAAGAGGGGTGAGCGAACTGATGACGAACAAACAAGGTAACACCGGTTTTACCAGGGGTGAGCGGATCGCAGTGACCGTCTTCGGCGTTTTTTTCGGGTTATACGTGCTGAACGTAGTGCTCGGAAAGGCAACGATCGTTTTCGGGTGGCAGACCTACCATCTTGGCAACGTCGGCGAATTTCTGATCCTGCTGGCAGCCTCTGTAGCGTTTATCGTAGCCGCATTGCATCGAGAGGCGGTGAGGAAGTTAAACCAACAACCAGATAAAAAATAGGAGATAATCATGACGGAAAAAAAAGAACTTGAAGGCTTAAAATCCAAAGAACGTCGTCGTTTCATGGCGCTGAGCGCCAAATTCGGCTTCACCGCTGCCGCCGTTGCGCTGACAACCGGCGTGCTGGGATCCAAAGATGCCATGGCCGCGACGCTCAACGAGGAAAAAGAGCGACAGAAGAGCGCCAAGTACACCATGAACGTCGCTACGGCATACATCCTCGGCGCTTCACGGACATATCCGATCATGCAGCTGGATTTCAAAGAAAATATCCAGAATTCCACCAACGGCCAGATATATGTCAAACTGGCGCCCGGAGGACAGCTCGGCGCCGGCAGTGCCCTGGTGACAAAGGTCCAGGCCGGCACGATTCAGGCGGCCCAGCACTCGATTTCCAACTTTGCCCCGTTCGCCCCGGCGGCCGACGTGATCAACGTCCCCTACTGGTGCGGTGAAAACCAGAAGTTCATCAACCTGGTCACCTCAAATGCCTGGAAAAAGGAGATCAACCCGAAGATTGAAGCCAAGGGGTTCAAGGCCCTCTGGTATGTGTGCATCGACCCCCGCACCGTTGCCATTCGCAGAGGCATCAAAGGGCCGATCAAAACCCCAGAGCAGTTGAGAGGGATCAAGTTCCGCGTTCCCGGCTCCAAAATTCTCCAAAAATTCTATCAACTGGTCGGCGCCAACCCCACCCCCGTGGCCTGGGGCGAAACCTCATCGGCCATCAAACAGGGCGTGGCCGACGCCCTTGATCCGAGTGTGGAGGCCCTCCTGGTGTTCGGTTTCAAGGAGATTCTCTCCAGCGTGACCTTCAATGCCGCGGTACCTGACTCCCAGGTGTATTCCTGCAACCTGAAGTGGTTCAAGAGCCTCCCGAAAAATATTCAGGAGGGGATCGAGTTCGCCAGTGAAATGACCAGCCGCCAGAACCTGGCCAAGGTTCCGGCTGCCCGCGCCTATGCCATGGCCGAGATGCGCAAGGCCGGGGTGGAGTTTTATGTGCCGACCCCGGCGGAAAAGGAAATGTGGGTGGCCAAGGCCGGCGCCCAACTCCCGGCATGGGATGAAATCAAGAAGGAACTGGTCGGCTCCCAGGCCAATTTCGCCAAGCTGGAAGAAGCGGCCAATACGTTCAACAATTTTTATGTCCACGATATATAAAGGCCCGTAACCGATCGGAGGGACGTCGCCGGGGAAACATGCCGGCGACGTCCCTCCGGCAATGATGCGAATCGAGGATTATTGTATGAAATTTAAACAAGTCTTAAAAAAAATTGACCAAAATGGCGAACGTTACCTGCTGCTGCCGCTTTACACCATGATCGTGATCACCGTTTTCATGGAGGTCCTCCGGCGGAGCATGCTTTCCTATTCATCCATCTGGGCGGAGGAAATCGCCCGGTACGCGTTTATCTACGTGGCCTGGATCGGGGCCTCAGCGGCCATCAAAGAACGCGCGCATATTCGCATCGATGTCATCCTGCCCCTGTTTTCCAAACGGATGCGCGGCGTCATTTACATTTTTGGCGATATCATCGCGCTGATCCTCGCGGTGCTGGCTTTCTACTGGTCCATGGAGTCGGTGCTGACGTCCATCCATTTCGATTCGGTCACCCACGGGCTGAGAATCAGCCAGGCCTGGTTTCTGGCCGCTGTTCCGCTCGGGTTTTCGATGATGATCGTTCGTCTGCTGCAGTCCATGCAGCGGGTGTGGAAAGACACGAAGGCGGGCCTGGATGTGTTTGAGGGCAACAAACTTTTTGATTAGGAGCTGAAAAACAATGTACAATTACTTGATGCAGCAACAGACGCTGACACTCGGCTGGGATTTTTATCTGCCGCTGATCGGCATGGTCATCATGATTCTGATGGCGGTTCGAATCTGGGTGGTCGTCGGGCTCGGTTCACTCGTGATGCTATTAACCACCGGGGTCCTGCCGCCGACGCTGATGGGCGAGGCGTTGTTCGACGGGGTGGATTCCTTTGCCCTCATCGCCGTTCCGCTCTTTATCCTCACCGGTGACGTGCTGGTGCGAACGGGATTATCCAACAAACTGCTCGATGTGGCCGAAGCCACCATGGGGTGGCAGCGCGCGGGCCTGGGGACATCCACCGTTCTCGGCTGCGGGTTTTTTGCCTGCATCTCCGGTTCCGATGCCGCGGATGCCGCTGCCATCAGCCGCATTACCATCCACCGCCTGGTTGAAAGAGGGTACCCCAAGGGCTATGCCTGTGCGCTCGTGGCAGCCGGCGCCTGCACCGGTGTGCTGATCCCTCCCTCGATTTCATACATCATCATCGGCCTTATCCTCGGAATTTCGGCCTCAACCCTGTTTCTGGCCGCTGCGGTGCCGGGCGTCCTGATCCTGTCATCGGTGATGATCACCAATACCTTGGTGAACCGGGTCAAGGGCTACGAGTCCTCGGACATCGGTTTCAATTTCAACCATTGGATCAAGACCGTCTATTCGGCACGCTTCGCCCTGTTGATTCCGTTCATCATCCTGGGCGGCATTTATTCCGGAATGTTTACCCCCACCGAATCGGCCGCGGTGGCCGTGGTCACCACCATCATCATCGGGTTTTGCCAGGGTACGCTGAAACTGGCCGATTTCCCGGAGATGCTGGAAACCTCGGCAAAGGTCAATGGCGTTATCGTACCGATTATCGCCATGTCCCTGCCCCTGGCCCAGACCCTGGCATCGCTCCAGGTGCCGCAGTACTTCGTATACACCATGACCGCCCTGACCACCAACAAGGTCCTGATTATTCTGATCATGGTGGTCATTCTCATGACCGCCGGCTGCGTGATGGAAACCACCCCCAACATCGTGATCCTGTCGCCCCTGCTGCTGCCCCTGGCCCAGGAGATCGGGATGAATGACATTCACTTCTGCATTTTCATGATCACCGCGCTGGGTATCGGGTTTATCACACCGCCATTAGGGCTCAACCTGTTTGTGGTGTCCGGGGTCACCGGGACCTCTGTCCTGGCCATATCCCGCCACGCCATTTTGTTTGTAATAACGATGCTGATCTTCCTGATGATTATTGCCTTTGTTCCGTCTCTGTCACTGTGGCTGCTCTGACAGATAGGGAAATATAGGAAAATTATGCATGGACAACCCGGCGCCGACAATCGATTCAAGCCCGCGCCGGAGCCTGCAGACTGGCGTCTCCTGGTGAGTTGTCAGCCAACAGTATTAACAAAATTTAATGAAAGGTGACACAATGCCCTTTGGATACAATGGGAAAATACTGCATGTCAATCTGACAGACAACACTTGGGAGATCGAGAAACCGGACGAAACCTGGTACCGAACCTATATCGGGGGATCGTCTTTGGTCGCCTACTACCTGCTGAAATACTTAAAACCCGGCATTGACCCGCTTTCTGAGGATAATATCCTGGTGTTTGCCTGCTCGGTGGTAACCGGTGCCCCGCTGTCCGGCTTCAGCCGGTATTCGGTGGCCGCCAAATCGCCGCTGACCGGCGCCTTTGCTCGTACCGAAGCGGCGGATATTTCGGGCCGGAACTCAAGTTTGCGGGCTTCGATGCCATCGTGGTGCGGGGCCGCGCCCCCAAACCGGTCTATCTGTACCTCAACGACGGTGAAGTCGAGATCCGGGACGCCGGTGCGCTCTGGGGAAAGGACAACTGGATGACCCTGGAAGGCATCCGGGAAGACACCGGTGAAAAAATGGTTCGCGTGGCATCCATCGGTCCGGCCGGCGAGCGCATGATCCCCTATGCCTGCGTCCAGAACGACATGGAACATTACAACGGCCGCACCGGCATGGGGGCGGTGATGGGATCAAAGCAGCTCAAGGCCGTGGCGGCCCGCGGGCGGAAGAAACCCCAGATGGCCGATCCGGAAAAAGTCAAGGCGATCCGCAAGTGGCACAATGACCGGATCAAGGTGCACCCGCCCAACGTGGGATTGAGCAAGGTGGGCACTCCCGGGTTGCTCAAAGGGCTGAACGACACCGGCATTTTGACGACCCACAATTTTCGGGACGGGGTCTTTGCCGGTGCCGATCGGATCAACCACGAGGCCTACCACGAAACGATTTTCGATTCGGCCGGCACATGCTATGCGTGTGCGGTACACTGCAAACGCCGGGTCTCCCTGGATGACCCCCGATACCCACTGGACAAAAACCACGGGGGCCCGGAATATGAAACCCTGGCCGCGTTTGGCTCCATGTGCGATATCGACAACCTGCCGGCGATTGCCCGGGCCGGCCAGCGGTGCAACCTTCTGGGGCTGGATACCATATCAACCGGAGCTGTTATCGCCTTTACCATGGAGTGTTTCGAGAAAAATATTTTAAGTGAGGCTGATACCGGGGGCCGAATGATCCGTTTCGGTGATGCCGATGCCATGCTGTGGTTGATCGAAGAAATCGCCCAACAGCGGGGAATCGGAAAGATTCTGTCCCAGGGTGTAAAGCGGGCCGCGGAGCTGATCGGTCGTGGATCGGAGCGATACGCCTTTCACATCAAAGGCCAGGAGCTGCCGTTTCACGATGGTCGCGGCAAAACCGGTATGGGGATGGGATATGCCCTGAGCCCGACCGGTGCGGATCATGTTGAAACGCCCCATGATGTTGCCTTCCAGGGAGAGGCAGTCAGCAAGCTGCACCCCCTTGGGATATTCGATCCCATAAAACCACTGGAGACTAACGCCCAAAAGGTACATTATTTTGTAGAGGGCCAGAAAGCCTGGCAATTGAACAATTGTTATGGCATCTGCAATTTTTGCTCGATTCCAATCGGCGCGATGACTTTTGAAAAATTAGTCAATACGATCAGGGCCATCACAGGCTGGGACACCAGCCTGCATGACATGCTCAGGGTTTCGGAACGGGGGACGGTCATGGCCCGGGTGTTCAATAACCGGGAAGGCTTCAAACCCGAGGACGACCGGGTGATCCGCCGGTGGCACGAACCGATGCCCAGCGGCCCCCTCAAGGGACAGTTTATCGATCCGGCGGCGTTTCGGAAGGCCATCGACCTCTACTACGAGATGTCGGGCTGGGATTCACAGGGTCGGCCGATCCGCGGCAAGCTGGTCGAACTGAACCTGGAATGGCTGGTCGATGAAGGTCAACGTTAAACTCTTTGCGATCCTGAAAAAAAACCGGGCCAATTCGTCTCAGGCCGTGCCTCTCGAAAATGGCGCCTCGGTCCGGGATCTGCTCGAATGTCTGGGGTTACACGAAAACGACGTGGGCATTCTGATGGTCAACAGCCGGAGCGCAACCTTTGACCAGACATTATGCAATGATGATATTGTTACAATAATTCCGCCAATTGGCGGCGGATAGACACGACAAGACCGGCGAACGCACCGGGGAAAAGGATGTTTCGCTGACGTCCGGATCTGCCGGCCAAAGCTTTTTAAACTTTAACACACCATCAATAAAGGAGTAAACATTATGCTTTTCGGATTTATTGGACTGGGAAACATGGGCGGGGGACTGGCGCGTAATCTGATTCGTGCCGGCAAAGAGATTCTGGTTTATGACCTGAGCCCCGAAGCCATCGAAAAAACGCTGGCCGCGGGAACAACCGGTAAAGCGGCTGGGAATGCAAACGAACTGGCCGGATGTGATGTCGTCTTTACCAGTTTACCGCTACCCGAGCACCTGGAAGAAACCATGCTGGGTGAAAACGGCCTGCTGCAAGCGATGAAGCCGGGAACGGCTTATATCGATGTCAGCACCATCGATCCTCAAACGGCCCGCAAACTTTCCCAGGCAACCGAAGCGCGAGGCGTAAAGTTTCTGGAATGCCCTTTGGGAAAAACACCTGCCCAAGCTGAAACCGCAGATGAGCCAATCTTTGTCGGCGGTGACAAAAAAGTTTATGAAGAGTTGAAACCGATCCTTGAAATTGTGGGCTCACCAATTTTCTACATGGGCGACGTGGAAGCATCCTGCGCCCTGAAACTGATCAGCAACCTCATGGGCATGACCAACCTGGTCGTACTGGCTGAAGGAATGCGAATCGGCCAAAAGGCCGGCATCGATCCCGAATTTCTCCTGGAATTGTTGGGTGATACCGGCGCCAAAAGCTTTCAGATGGATGTCAGGGGATCCTGGATCGCCGCCAAAGATTTTGAAAGCCGTTTTGGTCTCGACCTGGCATTAAAAGATGTGCGCCTGGGCTGTGGCATGGCAACAGCATGGAAAAATGATGCCAAAACAATGCAAGTGGCCCTGGATTATTTCCGGGAGGCAAGTGCAGCCGGCCACGGGAAGGAGGATTGCAACGCCGTCTATAAAATCATTAAATAAACTATAACTGGCAAACCCTTGCAGCACTAAGAGATCAACTCGGAGACAAACGCATACGCCTGGCCACCATTGGGCCTGCTGGCGGGCGCCTGTCCCTTATGCCTGGGTACAGAATGACAGCGGGCATTTTAATGGCCGGATCGGCATGGGGACCGTAATGGGTTACAAGCAGTTATTCTCATAAAAGCGAAAAATTGTAACTAACAATATGGAATTTGAACTCAAATATGGCGATCGTCACCATGCCCTCACGATTTCGGAAAAGGCCGATGTTTCCGTACTCCGCCCTTCCGGGATGACCGCTGTCGCCGATCTTGAGGCGGCCATGGAAGATGCGCTCAGCAATCCCATTGGCAGTGAAAGATTTGAACGCCAGATAAAAGCTCGTAAGCCCCAAAATGTGTCGATTGCGATTCCGGACGAGACGCGTCCGGTACCGTCAGGAAGATTGCTTACTGTACTTGTGCGCAGGTTATTTGCGGCTTTACCGGATCTTGATACCAAGGCGGTAACGATCGTCATCGGCGGCGGCCTGCATCCGCCCATGGATATCGATGCCTTACGACAGATTCTCCCGGGCCGTCTATTTGAGCAGTGCCGTGTAATCACGCACGATGCCACTCATTCGACCATGTTTGATTATGGTCTAACCAGCAGGGGCACCCCGGTTAGGATTAATGCTGAGTACGCGGGGGCAGATTTCAAGATAGTGATCGGTCAGATTGATCCACACCAGTTTGTCGGATTTACAGGCGGCGCTAAAGGCGTGGGCATCGGTTGCGCTGCGCCTGAGAGCATTGAGCATAACCACAGCCTGATGTTCGATCCCAATGCCCGGGTTGGCGTCATAAACGGCAACCCGGTTCGGGAAGACATAAATGAAGCCGGTGAAATGATTGGGATCGATCTTGCAATCAATGTTGTCTTAGATACCGACAAGAATGTGTCCAGGTTGCTCGCCGGTGCCCCGGGGGCAGTGCTCCAACAAGGGGCCAAGGTATGTGCACAGATTTATGGCGTTGAGATCGATAGAAAATTCGACATTGTCATTGCTTCCTGCGGGGGATATCCCAAAGACATCTGCCTTTATCAAGCGCAAAAAGGACTCAATTTGGCCTCTCAGGCAGTCAAACAAGGAGGAAAAATTTTGCTGCTGGCCGCCTGCCCCCAAGGGGTTGGGGACGATATCTACTTCGATTATGTATGCCAATTCGCAACTCCCAATGAGGTTCTGGAAAATTTTCAGCAGCTTGAATTTAAAATGGGCGCACATAAGGCCTATCTTTTCAGCCGCACCCTGGTCAGTTACGATGTCGCTATTGTTTCCGATTTGAATCCCGACATTTTAAAACGATGCCATCTGCGGGCTGCCGATCCTTCGGTTGCCATCACGGAGTGGCTGGAAGAATTTGAGGGGCGGCCGACCCTGGCGATTGTCCCCAATGCAAATACCACTTATTTTTACTGCAAGCATTCACCCGCCACCTAAGCAAAAGTCAAGGCAGTTCAAGCATTCGCGTATCCGATCGGGGTTGAGTGTCATCTTTCGCACGGAATGACCAACAGTATTATGCCTGTGCCGATAATGGAATTCAACATGTTCGGAGATTTTACAAAGTTTGCTGAAATTGGCCAGCATTTTGGTTGAAAATATTAGTGATAGTACGCTCGATGAACAGACGGCAGCCCGAATAGCTGTGGAAGCGCCAAAACCCACAGCGGGCAACGGCACTCCGTGGCCGAGCATGTGGGCTGCCAGGTTCATGCCCCCCTGAACGATCCGGCCTTGGCTGCCGACAGCTTTGGTCTGGTCATCGATGCCGTGGGCGGCGGGGTCACCCGCAAAACGGCCATGGCCGCCATAAAACCCGGCGGCATTCTGGTGCATATCGGTTTAATGGACGCCAGGGGGGTGTTCGACATCCGCAAACTCACCCTGTTCGAGGCCAAGCTGCTGGGGGTCTATTGCTACACCCCGGCGGATGTACGGGCAGCCGCCAAAGCGATCGAAAGTGGTCTGCTGGGCGACCTGAGTTGGGTAGAAACACGACCGCTCAGTGAAGGGGCACGCGCGTTTGACGATCTCGACAAGGGGCGAACAGCCGCAGCCAAAATCGTCCTGATGCCCTGAGACAAAAATGTTCATCCAGCAACCCCCCTGCCGGAAACACCGAGGCTCTATCTTCGCGCGCGCCATCAGGCGTCGGACACAGGCCGAATTTGAAAGTCGCCCGGCAGCGCCGGGGGTTTACTCATGATTAATTATTAATTTGCAAAATTTTCAATTTTTCCATATCTTGTGGCAATGATTGTCATGAATTCCATATTTCCGATATTTACACTACTTTTTCTCGGCGGCCTTCTCAAACACTTTGGCATCACCAATGAAACCTTTCTGAAAACCTCTGATCGGCTGGTATATTTTATTTTTTTCCCTGTCATGCTGTTCTGGAAAATCGGCGGGTCAACCCCGGATAAAAACATCAGTATGCACTTTTGCGGTGTTGCTATCTTGGCAGTGGTCATTGTTTATCTGTTAAGCCTTGTTGCCATCCGGTTGTTTCATATCAAAAGTTTTCAGGCGGGTTCCTTTTCCCAGGCCTGTTACCGGTTTAACACCTATATTGGCATGGCCATTGTCATGAACACTCTTGGAGAATCCGGTATTCGATATTTTGGTATCCTCATCGGATTTGCTATTCCCATTATTAATGTATTGGCAGTTTCCACCTTGATCTGGCATTCCGAGAAAAAGGGAACCCCGGAACAAAATCTGACTTATCTTTTAAAGGCATTGGTCTCCAACCCTCTCATCCTGGGGTGTGCGGCAGGGCTTGTTTTTTCCAGATTTCAGCTGTCTTTTCCTGTTTTCATTGATCATACTTTCCAGCTGATGACATCGGTCACCATGCCCCTGGCCCTGATTTCCATTGGTGGCTCTTTGCACCTGAAAGAACTCAAACACAATACAAAAATTTCTCTGATTGCATCCCTGCTGAAAATACTGATACTACCTGCCATTGGATATTTCCTTTTCGGATTGTTTTCCGTCACCGGTATCCCCTTTAAAGCTGGGATGATCTTTTTCGCATTGCCCACATCAACTGCCATATATGTCCTGTCAGCACAATTGAACAGCGATGTCCAACTTGCTTCTGCCGCCATCATGCTGTCTACCCTGCTCTCGTTTATCTCCCTGTCTGTTGCACTCTTGATTTAAAAAAACGGTTATGCTTGACACAATTAAAAATGATTGACATCTTTTAATTATCCACCGCGGGTTAATGGCAAACAAAACCCAAACCAATTTTTACAATTCATCAAGGATATCATGCAGGCGCATATCAAATTAAACCTTTTTGCCACCCTTTTAAAATACAACCCTGACATTTCCGATCCGTATCCGATCCCCTCGGGCGCAACCGTCGGAGAACTGGCCGACCAGCTTAAAATGCCCAGGGATAAGGTCAAACTGATATTCATTAACGGCGTAAGAGGGTCCCTCTCAACCGCCCTGCAGGACGGTGACCGGGTCGGGCTCTTCCCGCCGGTGGGGGGGGGATAATGCCGGACAAAAAAATAATCCAGGCCGTTAAACAAAAGGCCACCGGCAAAACAAGCCCCGACGGCACCCGTTATGATAGCCTTTCAGTAACATCCGTTGCTTTTCTGGCCAAGTTCACAGGCATTGCCAGCCGTTTTGTCGAGATCGTCGCTCTTGAAAACAATATCATTCCCGAGCGCTACATTCGCAACATGCAAACCCTCTCCATAACAGATCAGATATCCCTTCTGAAGGCAACGGTGTGCATTGTCGGGCTGGGTGGACTGGGCGGCACGGTAACAGAACTTCTGGCGCGTCTGGGTATTGGTACCCTGACCCTTGTAGATGGCGATACTTTTGACGACAGTAATCTAAATCGGCAGATACTCAGCACGCAGCAGCTTCTGGCCACATCAAAGGCGACAGCGGCAGCGACCCGGGTTAAAGCAATCAACGCTTCTGTTGAAATTACCGCCTGCGCTGAATTTATTGACACCGACAGTGCCCGGCAACTGATCAACGATACCGATGTCGTGGTCGACTGTCTGGACGACATCAAGACCCGTTTTATCCTGGAAGATGCGGCCCGCGATGCCGTCATCCCCATGGTTTCCGCCGCGGTTGCCGGCCATATCGGGCAGATTACCACCATTTTCCCTGAAGATACCGGTCTTAGATTGATTTACGGTGAACCGGGGTCAGCCATTGCCGCCAAGGGCGCCGAAACCCTTTTGGGGACCCCCCCTTACACGGTCACCATGGCAGCATCCCTTGAAGTTTCCCAAATCACCAAAGTCCTGCTGAAACAAAAGGGGATTCTGAGAAACCAGCTGCTTTTCTTTGATCTGGACCAAAACACCTTTGAAATTCTGCAGCTGAAATGAAAGCCGGGCAGGCACAGGGATCTACCCCTGCATTTCCAACCCTTCTACCTTCTACCTTCTACCTTCTACCTTTCCCCTTACCCGCCGCCCGTGCAATAAACCGCATCATCTGTCCCACCACCATGGCGATGACCGCCCGGGGCAAAAAATCTTCAGGGGTCCCGGCCATTAGAATATCGGTCACCTCATCTGTACTCTTTAGAACATCTTCTGTCCTGGCATAGGATGCTTCCAGTATATGCCGGGTTTCCCTGGCCGCTACCGCCGCTTTTTTTAAAAACAGATGCGCCTCTTCACCGGTCACGGCCCCGTAATGCTCGGCCAGATACACCTCCACCGGATACTGCATCATCTTTTGCAAACTCTGTTGATATAAATCAAAGTTGGAATTGGCCGCCGTAAAAATCCGGTCGCCAAAGGGAATACCTCCGGCGTCCGACGCAAACAAGGCTTTTTCCGCCGGCACATATACGGCAATGGAGCAGGAGGAATGGCCCGGAACTTCCAGTACCTGCATGTCAAGATCGCCACAGCGCAGGACATCCCCATCGCCAACGGTCTGTTCCACTGTGATCCGGCTGATATCCAACCCCAGGTTTTCAGACTGTTTTTCGCGCCCGTAGTGAGGTATCATACTCCGGTTCAACCGGGCTATGGTTTCTATCACCTTGGGCGTTTCCAGAAGTTCACGAGCCCTGGCAGATGCAGTGACAACTGCCCAGGGCCATCGTTTTTTAAAAAATTCCACGACGCCGCAATGATCGAAATGGCTGTGCAGAATGATAATCCGGCTGATTTTCCCCTCATCGATCTCATGGGCCCGGAGCTGATCGAGAATTTCCGGAACGATATAGGCCATGCCGCCCCCGAGCAGAGCATACTCATCTTTTCCCTTGAGAAGATATACGCAGGATTCCCTGCGGCCCAAAAATAAAATCCTTTCCGTCACCTTTCCAGGTTTATCAATAAACACCATCATCTCCTTTTGTTAAACCATCGACAAATAAAAATACAATCCCAACCGACATAGTTTACTTACGTGCCCGTGAAAGTTACCGTACACGAAACATAGCAAATGTAGTTCACTTAAAAAAGCGAACCAATTAAATTAATGAAATGAGTCCCTTTCCAATAAGTTTTATCGCAGGACCGACATTGAACATATTCATCGTAGAATTCTTTTGTCTTTGGAGGAATTCCATCTAAAAATTTTTCTTTTGGTACGATATTTAACAGGGTGTTGCAGCGAAGACATCTTGAAAACGGCTTTATGTCATTTTTAATATCCAGGCAATCTATGATTCGTCTTATCTGTTCTGTGGCTGTACCAGGGCTTATAAAAATTCCATGGCTTACATCTTTTGATTTAAGAAGCTTCCTGCTCTTGGTTAGTATTACCCTGTTTTCTCTTTTGGATATTTCAACTATTTCACGAGTGGAAAGTAAAGGATCGTAATACAAATTAAATCCCAGGGCTCTCATATATTTAACTATATCTCCCAGGTTGGTATCCGCTATAAATTTGTTCCTGCGAAGCGGAATTTTTCTGAGCAGGGTAACATCAGTAATGTTGAGGGATTCAAAAACAGGATATACGCTTACTCGGTCTTCATCTTGAAGAATATACTTAAAATCTACTGAATTTCCATTCACCAGAATAAGGTCGATTTCCGTATGAGGAACTCCGAGTGCTTCTATCATATCTTTTATTGACCTTTTCCCTTTAAACTTTGCTTCAAAATCAGTTTTTCTTCTATGCTTTGGAAGAAAGTCATTTAATTCCTCATAAAAGCGGAATATTCCTTTTGGCATGGATGTCTCCCGTATTCTCTGTTGTTTACATCTTTAAGTTTTGGATCATTGGTGATTCCCTGAGCATAACGCTGAGGATGACCCCAATGATTGAAAATCCGACAAAAACAACCAGGGAAGGAATCATCCCGATTCGGTTCATTCCAAAAATAAAAAGTATTCCGGAGATCTGGCCGACAAGCAATATCAAGCCCTGGGATGTTGATTCCGGCGCGGGAAAACCGACCTCAGCACAAAACTGAAAGCCAACCGGTGCACATGCACCCAAAAGAAAAAAGCCAAGGACAAAGGAAGATACAAGGAGGGGTATATACCCGGTGGCAACGGTTAATCCGATTAGACCCGGGGTCATGCAAACCATTCCGATAACGATAAACGCCTTTCTTTTGCGAAATTTATCAGAGAGAATGGGGAGGATGATGGCACCGATGATTCCGGCAATCAGCATCATTCCGCCTACCAGTCCGGTTTGTTCGGTAGACAAGCCCTTTATCTGGCAAATTTGATCAATACATGTGCTGATGGCGTTAAACATGCCCAAACCAAGAAAAAAAAGCAGCAGCATAAAGCGCATATCTTTCAGGGCGAGTATGTGCTTTAATCCTTCAAAAAATTTAATCCGTTCACCCTGACCACTTGTGTCCTGTGCAGCAGCAGGTTTTTCTTTTAAAAAAACCAAAAGAAGTATTGCACCGGCAACAGAGATAATTCCGTAAGTTAAAAGCATATTACTTAACTGATAGGCACCTTCGACATTCCGGGTCACCAGTAAGGGCGTCACAATCATGGCACATATAATGCCGATAAATTGTGACAGGGTCGCAATTCCCACTGCTGTTGCCCTTTCTTCTACCGGAAACCAGCATCCCGCCACTTTGGTGGCGGAATTGAGAATAAACGGCTGGGCAACCGCGAGCCCTGTTTGGCAAATAACAACCATGGTATAATCATGTGCATATAGTCCTTTCAGGAGACCGAAAATAGCGATCAGTATCGCACCAAAGCCGACTCCAATTCGGATACCAAACCTATCAATAATATATGAGGCCGGTATGCATATCAAAATGAACACTCCCATGAAAATCATGGAAAGGAGATCAATCTGCAGTGCCGTAACGCCGTAGACAAGCCTGGCCTCCCTGGCGACAGGCGCAAAGGTGAGCCACTGAATCTGCATCACTGCATTGATTATGGAAAATACAAAAAGTACAACCCATCTGTAGCCTGATGCCTCTGTCTTTGCTGCATTCATGAAGTCAATCTCCTAAATTATGCGGACTATGGGGGCGGCCATTGGTAAATCAGCAACTCATTTGAGCAACTGATAGTTCCTCTCTTTGGCTATTCTCTCCCCTTTACTCAAAGCATAAACTACGCCGGATTAGCTTATTTTAATTTGTTTCGCCAACGAAGCGCCTCCTCACCTCAAGACCTACTTCATAAACTACCATTTTAATATAACCTCACTGAAGTTCATCATTCAATGTTCAACATTTCATGTTCAACGGTCAAAAAAAACGCGTTAACCCAAAGATTCCAGATTGCAAAAAGTATCATAATAGGCTGCCTGTTCTCCCATATCGGAAAGAGAGTCATCGGTCAAAAAATTAACCGCACCGCTTTTATGCCACCACCCCTCGTAAATCATGACAATGCCCTCGGGAATGGCGGAATCCGGTTTTAACTTGACCTGCAACCGGCCGTTGGGGGAAATGACCCGTGCATTAGCCTGGCCGGCAAGTTTTTTTTCGGCCAGAACAAGAGGATTTACATGGGCTGTGGGCTTTTCATCGATAAACGCAAAACCCTGGGAATGCATGGAGTTCTTTAAATGGGGGGTCAGCAATCTCAAATCAAAGCCGGACGGACCTTTCAGCGGCGCTTTGAAATGGGGCAACGGATTCAGACCGGCCTGTAAGGCGGATTCCGAATACAATTCATATCTCCCCGATGGGGTAGCAAAAGACCTGTCCTGCCACGGGATATCCATACCCGGTGGTTTTAAATGCCCATTTGTCAGGGATTCAAAATCACTGCCGCAGGCTGCGAGCAGCGGCCCAACGGCCCTTTTGAGAAAATCCCGGGGCGATATATGTGGATAGCTATCCAGCCTCATTTTGCGGGCCAGGGCCGCAAAAAAACCGTACACGCCCATGATGCCGGCAGGCGGTTCAGCAGCTCTGGCGGAATAATTCACATAGGGCGAATACATGGCTGTGCAGATGATATCCTCCTCTTCCAGAACACTGGTACAGGGCAGTACCAGATCGGCATGCCGGGCCGTATCGGTCATGAACATATCCGTGACCACCTTGAACGGCACCCGATCAAAGGCATCTATGGTTTTGCGCAGATGCGGCATCTGGACCAGGGGATTGGCTTTGGTAATAAAAAGGCAGCGAATCGGCGGATCGGATGCAGTATTTAGAAATTCTCCCATTTGCGGCAGGCTGAAGGAGCGGCGGTTGACGGCCAGGCCACGACTCTCGACAACTTCTCCTGCCAGATAGCGGGAGGTTGCCCTGTTGGCATAATTTACGCCACCGCCGGAGATGCCGATATTGCCGGTGATGGCACCCAGAGCGTCGATACAACGGATGGTGCCGCCCCCGTTACCGTATCGCTGCAGTCCTATGCCGACAACAATGCAGCCCGGTTTTCGACGGGCATATATTCCGGCAACCTGCTCTATACGGGCTGGATCGATTCCGGTGATCCCGGCCACCCGTTCCACAGTAAACTTTCGTGCATAGGTCCGAAAACGCCCAAACCCCAGCACATGATCCTGGACAAAAGTCTGATCCAGCCAGCCGCGCTCAATCATAAGGTTGGCCATCCCCAGGGCAAGGGCACCGTCGGTTGCAGGCCTGACACGCAGATGAATGTCGGCCAGATTTGCCGTCGCGGTCCTGATCGGGTCGATCAGGATAACAACTGCCCCGTTTTTACGGGCCTGGTGCAGATAACGAATCAAATGGGGATTGGTATCTGCGGGATTGCGGCCCCAGATAATAATAACACCGGCATTTGCCAGATCATCAGGGCTATGGCCCAGAGCAGCACCGAAATCATACTTCTGGGCAGCCATTCCCGCACCCCAGCAGAGACTCCCCCGGGGAACGGTGACACCTCCATAGCAGTTAAAAAACAGTTCATCGACGGATTTGGTGATGCCGCCATAGCCCGCGTCGGCATAATGCAGCACAGCTCCTGTACCATAGGCCTGTTTGATCCGTGTCAACTGATCTGCGATTTCACAGATGGCCTCGTCCCAGGTAATTTTTGTCCAACTCCGGCCATTTTTTTTTAACGGATAAAGCAGGCGGTCAGGGTGATAAAGCCTCTCCAGCAGTTGGCGCCCCTTTGAACAAGTCATACCCCGGGTCAGAGGATGATTTTTGTCCCCCCTGATCCGGACCACACGCCCGTTTTCAACACTTGCAATCAACGAACACGCATCAAAGCAATCCAGGGGGCAGGCAAATCTTATTTGTTTTTGCATATTATAACCGAGTCAAGGTTTTTATTGTCTGGCGGCGATCAGTGCCGCACCGATGGCCCCAGTCACCTGAGCTTTTGTTGACACCACCACATGACCACCGATTTTATTTTCAATGGCTTTGACCACGCCGATATTTCTTGCCACACCGCCGGTCATCATAACCGGATTTTTGACGCCTATCCGATGGGCCATGGCCATAACACGGGACGCAACGGATTCATGAATGCCGGCAATAATATTGCGGCGTTTTTCACCCCTGGCGATCAGAGATATCACTTCCGACTCCGCAAAAACCGTACACAGACTGCTGATGGATGCCGGATGCTCGGCTTGCAGGGAAAGATCGCCGAATCCGTCAAGATCGACTTCCAGAGCCCGGGCCATGACTTCCAGGAACCTTCCGGTACCGGCGGCACATTTGTCGTTCATGGCAAAATCCAAAACCCGGCCTGTTCCGTCCATCACAATGGCCTTGCTGTCCTGCCCCCCGATATCGATGACCGAACGAATTTCAGGATTCAAAAAATGGGCACCGGCGGCATGGCATGTAATCTCGGTAACGGTTTTATCGGCGAAATTAACACTGTTGCGGCCGTAACCGGTTGCCACCCGCTGTTTTATGTCATTTGGGTTGATCTCAAGCTGCGTCAAAAGCCTTTCAAACACTTCTTTCCCGGCCCGGCCGGCATGGTATCCGGTCAGGATAACCCGGGTTCCGAGCAGCACGCCGGCCTTTATCACTGCGGCTTTGGCGCTTATTGACCCCACATCGATTCCGGCTGTAATCATATTTCACCACCTGATCCGGATAAACCGGAACAAAAGTTAATTTTTGCACAATGGCATTTCACTCATTTACCTTCAGCACTTCCATGAATGCATCGATCCGGGTTTCAATCTGGCTTTCTGAAAAACTGCGGCTGTCCACCATGTCCGCCTCTATCATCAGTACGGGTATGCCTGTTTTTTCCTGGATGATCCTGCGAATATCATACTGGCCCAGGGAATAGGGTTTGCAGCTACGGTTGGAATGCATCACAAATCCGTCGACATCATACTTGTCGATCATCTCTATGATCATGTCAGCCATCTGATCCACCCCGATATTCAGATAGATCATGGAGTAACTTTCAGCCATGGACCGGATGAAATCAGATGGATCAATATATTTCAGTGACCGGCACCATGCGGTTGTATAGGTATCCGCCACCAGGCAGGCATCATGGGCGGAAAATTTTTCCGACAGCCATCGGGTGCGAAACCATATCGGAAGGTTGTCCCACAACAGTCGATATTTTTCATTGGGTACGGCACTGATGCCCCTATCTACCCGCTGGTTCATCTCATCAAGAAGCTGCCGGTAATAATCAACTGCAATCCGGGTTCCCCTGAGTGTCACGATAAGGGCCAGATGAAAAAAGGCATCAAATGCGCTCATGGGTGCCGGGCGATTAACCGTGGTGTCCAGCACGGCCTGCCAGAGACGCTGAGCTTCAAGGGATAATCTGCCGACATCCTCCATCTTATCATAATCGAATTTTTTGCCGCAGTGTTTTTCCAAAAACACGATATATTCCTGAATCTGGCTGCTGACATATTTTATAGCTTCCGTGGATAACCGCTCATGGCAAAACGGAGTATCAAGGATAAACAGGGGGACTCCGTAATAGCGAGCCTGGACCTCATACCATTTGAGCACCGTTCCGCAAATATTATTACAACACACCAGCATATCCGGCCGCGGCAAACCGCCGATGGGGCCTCCATCTATGGGACCGCAGGCGATATCCGTGCGGGCGTATGAGCACAAATCGCTGGAATAACCCATTATTTCGGATTTTTCACAAAGATCCGGGCCCATTTTTGAAGCACCGATCATGGCCCCGTGATTTTCCGGGTAAACCGGAATAACATCCATGGCAATGAGCGGTTCCACAGGCCCTCCGCTGGTGATCCAGGCAACTTTTCGGTTGTTTTGCCCGGCCGATTTTGCCTCAATGTAATAGTTGGTCATGATCTCTTTCATTTTCCGGACCGATTTTATCTTACGCTGTTGTTTTTCAGAATCCGAGGATCGATCGTGGCCTGCCATAAAATGTCTCCTTTTTACTGATTTGACGCCGTCTTAAAATTTTTACAATTATATCATCTCCATAAAGGCTTCACATCTTGTTTTAAACTGCCCGCCGGACCATGGCCCCTCTTCAAGTTCATACAGCATGCAGGGAATGTTCTCTTTATCCAGCATGGCTTTGATATAGGGATAGTCAAACAAATGGGGGTCACAAAACTTCAAGTAAAGCAGGATCACGCCCTGGACCTTGTTTTCCCTGGCAATACTCACCAGATACTCTCCACGGCTCAGAAGCCCGGAATGCTTTGCCGGGCAGACAATTCGCGTCATATAACGCCGGGACACAGCTTCGATCATATCCCCGGTTGTATCGACATCACCTTGAATATTTCTGTCTCCAGTACAAAAGTCATCTCCGACAATACGACCTCCGGATTCTTCGAGAACTCTGTAGATTTCAGACCTTGTGCAGACACTCCCGCCCAGTAATATTCTTTTCCCGACACTTGTGCAGTCCATATTCGGCAAACCAGTGGCTTTTACAAGGACGGACAGTTTTTTATCCAGTTCATTTCTGTCCATTACCATAGCGGCCATCAAAACGGCATGCAGTTCAATGCTGCTGAGACGATCCGGAGTCATTTTTTGAATTTTGTAGAGTTTTCTTAAATTTTTTCGGATGCGGTTGCATGTATAAACTGCCTGTCGGAGATTTTCTTCGGATATGCCCACGTTAAGGGCTTGCGCAAGTTCATTTTTAAATTGATCTACGACACTTTGCATATAAACTGCAGCGCTTTTTGCCTGCAGTTTAACCGGCATCACCAGATCAATATGAAACTTGTACCGGGTATTAAGGCGCCATATATCGGAAAGCCGCTGTATCGAATCGCAGGTATGTGGGAAAACCGTTCCGCTCAAAAAATCAAGCCGCCCGGCCAGTGCGTCTTCAAGTGCCCCCCGAACCAGACTGCAACTATAGGCCTGCAGATGCGAATCCGCCAGGGAAATAGTACTTCCGGAGCCCAAAATTCTAAAGGGTAGAGCACCGGCCGCAACAATTATCTCCTCGGGTATATAGGAGCATAAATAGCCAACAACTGCACCATCATGTTTTACCTTCCATTTTTCAGCATACCCTGCAGGATCATTGGCGATATCAAAAAATTCCCTTACAATAGTCATGAAAAGTATCCTTTCTGATTTTTATCAGGGACGAAATACACGAAAAATCTCAATACGTTATCCAGGTTGAAAAAGAAAGTCGATTTCTTTGGCCATAAATGTATAATATAACATTTTTAAATTAAATAAAAGCTCGATTCATAAAAACAATCCATTATGCCGAATCACCGGAACAGCCATTCGTGTCCTCTTATATATCCCCTGCATCTCAACGAAGATGGAACAACGGATCTATCTCCGGTAAAAGGACAAAAAAAAGCCCCGCCTTTTTTAGGCAGGGCTTTTCTGTTTCAATTTTTTGAACAATTGGTTATTTTTCAGCCTCGGGCTCAACCTTTACTTCTTCAACAGCTCCGACTTCGCCTGTAGCTGTTTCTTTGGCTTCGGTTTCACCTGCAGGTGCTTTGGCTTCTGCATCTTTTGGAGCAATTTCTGCAACGGCGGCCTCTTTCGGCTTTTCTTCGCTCTTCTCAACCTTGGCCTCTTTATTTACAGCAGCCTCTTTTTTCTTTTCCTGTTTTTTCACGCCCTTTTTGACCTTTTTCTTTTTTCCCTCTTCCAGAGCGACGAGCTCAATCAAGGAAACAGGGGCTGCATCGCCGGGGCGTCTACCAATTTTAACAATCCGAGTATATCCGCCGGAAATTTTACCATAGCGTTTCTGGGCTTCATCGAATAATTTATAGACGACTTCCTTTTCCCGCACGATCGCAAGAACTTGGCGTATGGCATGCAAATCACCCTTTTTTGCTAGCGTAATCAAATGATCTGCCCAACGCCTCAGTTCCTTTGCTTTTACATCGGTAGTCTTAATTTTGTCGTACTTGAATAAAGAGGTAACCATGTTTCGAAACATGGCATTTCTATGACTGGTGGTTCTATTTAATTTTATACCGGCTTTACGATGTCTCATAGGATCAGTTATTCTCCTTCCTCAGCACTTTCCTCTTCGGGGGGCACAAATCCTTCAAGGTTCATACCGAGAGAAAGGCCCATTTCGCTTAAAACGTCTTTTATTTCATTTAAGGACTTTCTTCCAAAATTCTTTGTTTTAAGCATTTCCGCTTCTGTTTTCTGAACTAATTGATAAATTTTTAAAATATCGGCATTTTTAAGACAATTTGCGCTGCGCACGGAAAGCTCAAGTTCTTCAACACTTCGGTAAAGATTTTCATTGAACTTCGGAGTTTCCGTTTCGTCATCTTTCAAAGGGGGTTCCGGTTCGAGTTTTTCATCAAAATTAATGAATATGGACATCTGCTCCTTAAGAATTTTG
>Ga0207996_1000380_pt1 | contig 40535 bp, 37 predicted proteins | sample AntAceMetag02UKG_FD_184773 | JGI IMG/M metagenome (GOLD analysis project Ga0207996, IMG submission 184773) | Saline lake microbial communities from Ace Lake, Antarctica - Antarctic Ace Lake Metagenome 02UKG (SPAdes) (version 2) | ecosystem: Environmental > Aquatic > Non-marine Saline and...
CCTGAGAACGGCTTTTCACTTATCCACTCGGGACTGTTTCGTATTCGCTCGCAGAAGCCCGCAGCCCAACAGCCAGCTCATTGGCGAGATCTGCCTTTTGGCGGCCCCGCCATACCATGGAAAAACTGCGAAAATAGTTTCCATACCATGGAAAATATATGGCTTCTTCTTTATGCCGCAAAAACATGCGGTGAGCGGTGTTATTGGATCAGGTTGGACAGCGCCAGAATCGTGTAGGCGGTGACGAGGTTGGGGTCCCCTTCCCACCACCGGTTATTGTCGTTCACCCAGGTTCCATCCGGCTGCTGAAGGGCGATGAGTTTGCGGGCGAGGTCTTCACGCCAGGCAATAGGTGTGCCGTCAGGGCTCAACAAGGGCTCATCGCCGGAGGCCTTCAGACTTTTCGCGAGCACATTGAAGAAGTAATAGAGGCCTTCGGAGCCGAGTCCCGGGTTTTCGTCCAGCGTCCAGTGCTGTGCCGCCCAGTCGCGGGCGGATTTCACTCGGATGTCCTTTGCGTCCACCTGTGCATAGATAAGGGCGAGCAGACCGGCATAGGTCATGCTGCCATAGGAGCGGAGTTTGGTTTCACCGGCTTCGTTGGTGGTGGAGGCTCCGGCGCCAGGGGTATAGGCGAATCCGCCGCGGTCTTCCTCAGTATCGCTGGCATATGAATTGGTGTTCACATCGGGGAGGTTCTGAACCTGCGCCAGGAAATCCTGGGCTGCCGTCCAGTCCAGATCGGCTTTGGTTTCACCCGCGGCCCGCAAGTCCTCGACATCCTGTGTCAGGCGCATAGCTTCGTAGGCCATATAGGAATTGGACAGATCGGTATAGGGACGGCCCTGGTCGGCGTCATATCCCATGCCGCCGCGATAGGTGCCGCCATCCGTATACTGCATTTTGGACAGATAGGTTCGGGCGTTTTGAATGACGGCGACCAGTTCCTGTCGATTCAAGGCATGAAGCGCGGTCATGCAGATCGCGGTGTTGTAGTTGGCCAGTCCCCCACCCTTTCGTTGGATGGAAGGCGATCGCCAGATCGAGCCATCTTCATGTACGCTCGTCAGAATGAAGACCATGGCGCGGTTGATGGCCGCAGCATAGGCCGCTGGATCCGTTTCCTGCAACGCCCACATCGAAAGTCCTGTCAGTGCGGGCGAATCCGGAATGGCCCAATACCCGTCCGGCTGCTGTTGCGCGGCGAGCCAATCCGCCCCGCGCGTCATCGAGGCCTGCACCTCCGCTTTGACATCGGGTGGCAAGGGAGCCGCGCTGGAGATCTGAAGTAGCCATCCGGTTGTCAGTAAAGCCATTATCCACTTATACATTCTTCGTCCTTTCAAGATAGAATCTGTTGTATATGGAAACGTCGTGCCCGCACAAAAGGTTCAACCGATTCCTGATCAAAAATTATGGACCTTTTTGTTGTGTGCAAAAGGCTTTTCTTTTTGGGTCAACTGGTTCAAGAATGCCTGTTCATGTCAGATCCCGTCCAGCCTGAACCGGATGATTTCGCCCTCATGGCCCTTGTGCGTGAGGAGAATGAATCTGCCTTTCGCCGACTCATGGAGCGGCATCAACGTCCGGTTATGAACTTTTTTGTCCGCATGGGCGCTTCCACTTATAGCGAAGACCTCGCACAGGAGACATTTATTCGACTATGGAAGTACCGAACAAAATACAAGCCCGTGGCCAAATTCACGACATTCCTCTATATGCTCGCGCGTCATGTCTGGCTGGACTTTCTGCGCCGCAAAATTCGCTTTCAGCAGTTTGCAGACCGCTATCAGGAGGAAATGCCTTCCGCGAGCGATGGCGGTATGGACAAACTGCGGCGTCGGCTCGATATTCAGGCCGCGCTCGATGGGCTGACCCCCAAGTTGCGCGAAGTGCTGGTGCTGGCGGTGTATCAAGGGCTGGCCTATCAGGAAATTGCGGAGGTCCTTTCGATTCCTCTGGGAACGGTGAAGTCGCGCGTTTTCAATGCGTTGACGCTTGTGAAAGAAAAATTCGATGAAACCTGATTCAGACCCATTGAAAGATCTTGAGTTTGAACGCATCCTTGAGTGGTTGCGCGATGCCCCCCCCCCTGTCCCGCACGATGGGTTTACGGATGCGGTTCTGAATCGCTTGAAGAAGAAGAAAACCCTCCGGCATCTTCATTTTGCCATTTGCAAAAAAGCGGCAGCCGTCGCCGCTGTTTTCCTGTTGGCAACCGGCCTGTGGATGACAAATCAAGGAGTGAAAACAACCGAACAGTCACCACTGCAAATACTAATGTCATGTCAGGGACAGGATGGCGGCTGGACGTCCGGGGCGATTGCCGGTCATTCACGTTATGATACAGGGGTAACGGCCCTTGCGTTAATGGTGTTGCTTCGAACGGATTCTCTACAGGATGGAACGGCTCAGCAGAAAGCGATTCATGCCGGTGTGACTCATCTGCTGAGTCAACAGACTGAAGACGGAAGTTTTCCGGATTCGTCTTCACGTATTCCCTACACACGATATCTGGCCGGGATGGCGCTGCAGCTGGCCGCTCAGGATCCGAATGCCCCGCAGGAGTGGCATGATGCGGCCGCACAAGCGGCGGCCCATTTACCCCCTGTTACTCAAATGGCCCAGCTGAATCAACGGCTGTCCCACCCGGAATGCTTTCCGGCGCGCTGGGCGGAAGCCGGCGGTTCAGCTACCATGGCGGCGATTCAATTGCTTCAACAGTAGCCTTGCTCTTCCGGAAGTGCGTGAGCAGGGGCTCTGGATGCTCACCCGGCCCCCTTTTTCAACCAGATCGATAGGATGGTGATATCTGCGGGTGTTACTCCAGATACACGAGAAGCTTGCGCAAGATCAAGCGGCCGAATGGCCGTTAATTTTTCCCGGGATTCATAGCGCAATGCCGCAATTGCATGATAATCGAAGTCGTTCGGGATTTTCTGACGGGAAATTTGTTCGGCCTTTTCAATGTGTCGCTGCTCCCGTTCAATGTATCCGGCGTACTTCAGTGAAAACTCCACCTGTTCGATCACATCGGCTTCCAGATCGGTCCGGCAGCTGGGGATGGTGTCATAGTGTAGCTCGGGACGCTTCAGCCACTGTGCTAAAGAAGAGCCCTCATGATAGGTCGAATTCAGTCGATCGATTTCCTCAGCAATGATCGTTTCTTTTGCCTGGATGGTCTTCAGTTTTGAGGTCGGCACAATCCCGATCTGCTTCGCCTGCCCGGCCAGCCGAAAGACCGCATTATCCTGCCGCAACAGAAGCCGATGTTCGGCCCGTGAAGTGAACATCCGATAGGGTTCATTGGTCCCCTTTGTCACCAGATCATCAATCATAACCCCGATATACGCCTCGTGCCGCGAAAGTGTAACAGGTTCTCTGCCAAGTAGTTGCAATGACGCGTTCACTCCAGCCATAAGCCCTTGTGCCGCAGCTTCTTCGTACCCGGTGGTTCCGTTTACCTGACCGGCAAAGTAGAGGCCGGCGACGGTTTTGGTCTCCAGCGTATGGGCCAGTTGCGTGGGATCAAAGTAGTCATATTCAATGGCGTATCCCGGGGCCAGAAACTCGGCTTTCTCCAGGCCGGGAATCGAGTGGATCATGGCATGCTGGACTTCGATCGGCAGACTGTTGGATGTGCCGTTCGGATACACTTCCAGGACCTCCCTCCCCTCTGGCTCGACAAACACATGGTGGTTGCTGTGCGTGGGGAACTTGACAACCTTGTCTTCTATGGAGGGACAGTAGCGAACGCCGGTGCTTTCGATCAGCCCACCATACAAAGCAGAATGTTTCAAATTCTCTCTAATGATGGATAAGGTGCCTTCATGGGTATGCGTCAGCCAACAAGGGATTTGATTGGTTCCGGGAGCCCAGGGTGCGAACGGCGGAAGCGCCGATGTTCCACGTGGAACATTGGCGTCCGGAGCGGTCGGGTCGGTTGATTCAGATTTCGATTGTTCCACGTGGAACATCTGCGCTTCCCTACAGATTCCGCTGAAAAACGGAGGCGGCTCTTCGCCGGGCTGGATTTCCATTTTAGACGTATCCAGACTATCTTTATGCAGTCTGGGGGGAGTTCCGGTCTTCAATCGATCCATTCGAAAGCCCAGATCTTGCAGCTGCAAACTTAACTTTTCTTCAGACGGTTCATCCAAACGGCCGCCTTCAATCATGGTTTTCCCGACAAAAATTTTGCCGCGGAGAAAGGTCCCGGCAGTCAGAATGACGGCTTTTGCATCTAAAAATCCATTCTTTTGGCATAAAACGCCTTGAATATGATCATCCTTGACCTGCACACCTTCGACCTGATCTTGAATGAGGGTCAGGTTGTTTTGATATTGGAGGACGGCGTGCATCCGGGCGGAATAGGCGGGTTTATCGCACTGGACCCGGTTGGCGCGGACGGCCGGTCCTTTTCGCATATTGAGGACCCGGAACTGAATGCCCGTGCAATCGGTGTTCAGCGCCATTTCGCCGCCAAGGGCATCCAGCTCGAATACCATATGAGATTTGGCGATACCGCCGATCGATGGATTACAGGACATCCGGGCGGCAGCCAGAGGGTCCATCGTGATCAAGACGGTATGAACGCCCATCCGGGAGGCGGCCAGGGCCGCTTCGCATCCGGCATGGCCGGCACCGATCACAATGACATCAAATGGTTTCATAAAAGGGGAGGGGGGTTCATAATGTGAATCTGTTCACAATAACTATTTTGTATACCTAATGGCACTATTATTTTCCGACACAAAACCTTGAAAATATGGTGTCGAGCATGTCCTCTGTGCAGTTTTTTCCATAAATGGTTCCGATGTGTTCCACCGCACTTCGGACATGGGTTGCCGCAGGGAGGAAGTCCGACTCCAGGCTGCTTTTCAGTGGGTCTATAGAGTGAATAACCTCATCCAGTGCAGTAAGTAATAATTCTTTATGCCGATCGGATATGGCTAGGTTTCCATGGTCGCTCTGAGCGGATTTATGGAGAATACTTTCCAGAATAAGATCCAGGACGGGTGAAATGGAGGGGTCATTTTTCAAAGATAGGGGCAGTGCGGAGTGCTGGGGGAAATCTTCAGAAAATAGGTGTGCTCCCAGATCGGTTTTATTGAGAAGAAGCAGGGTGTGATCTGGAGAATGAGAGTCCAGAAAGGCTTCTTCTTCTGCGGAGATGGGGGTGGAGGCATCGAGGATGCAGAGGCAAAGATCGGCCTGCTTGAGCGCATGGTGGGTGCGTCGAATGCCTTCTTGTTCGATTTCACAAGGGGCATCGCGCAGGCCGGCAGTATCGACAAGCTGGATGGGGTAACCCTGAAGAGTGACGGTTTCTTCAATGGTGTCGCGAGTCGTTCCGGGGTGAGGGGAGACGATCGATCGGTCGCGACCTGCCAGGCGATTGAGGAGAGTGGATTTTCCAACATTGGGGGCCCCGGCGATAACAATCCGGGCGCCCTCGCGAAGCACGTGGCCCTCGCTCCAGGTATCCAGCAGATCTTCCATTTCCCTCTTTCCGGAGGATAAACGCTGCAATATATCAGGTATAACCGATTGTGGCAGTTCATCATCCGGAAAATCCAACATGGATTCAATATCAGCGGCCACAGCCAGAAGGGAATCATACAGCGAGCGGATTCGGAGTCCAAGCGCATCTTCAAGCTGGGCGGTGGCCAGACGGGCCGCCCGTTCGGAGCGGGCATGAATGAGATCCAGGACCGCCTCGGCCTGAGTCAGATCCAACTTCCCGTTTAGAAAGGCCCGCTTGGTAAATTCACCCGGTTCGGCTTGGCGTGCCCCGACGGATCGAAGGGCCTCTAGAACACGATGGGCCACCTGGGAACCGCCATGGCAATGAAATTCAATCGAATCTTCACCCGTGTAGGAATGGGGAGCCCGGAAGAGAAGCAGAAGAGAATCATCCAAGACTTCCTTTGAAGCAGGATCCACAACCTGTCCGTGGACAAAGGTGCCGGCATCTCGAAGCGAGGGAAGGGGGGGGGGGCAGCGAAAGAGGCGGTCCGCCCACTCGTATGTCCGGCGGCCGGAAACGCGGACGATAGCGATGGCGCCTTCGCCGGGTGCTGTGGCAATGGCTGCAATCGTATCGGATGGAGATGAAAGAAGCATATGCGCTGTGATACACCGAAATCGAGGAGGCTGCAACAACGGAAGCACTGGAGAGCAGAGCCAGTCATGCGCAAAAGAATTTCCAAAATATTCTGCCGGGTATTCTCATCGGTATCGTGAAGACGATGCACCCGCATGAAAGCGGAGGCTGTAGCAACCGGCCTTGCGTCTCCAAGGCCCATCCACCTGGGAAGGCAGGCAGGTTCTCTTGTGTTTAGGAAGAGATGGGCAGAAAGACGCGAAAAATGGCTCCTGAGGGGGGCACATTTTCTACCGTAACCGTTCCGCAATGGGACCGTGCGATGCCCAGAACCACGGGCAACCCCATTCCGCGTCCGGTGAACTTGGATGTAAAAAATGGATCAAATATTTTTTCAATTTCCTCGGGCGGAATGCCGCAGCCGGTATCGATTACCTCGAGTGTTGCATACGTGGAATCTTGCGGAACCCAGTCGGCAGGGAAGCGGTGGGTTGAGGAAATGTCTGAGGCGGAAGCGGTCTTCAGTCTCAACTGGATCCTGCCCGGATTGTCTCCAATGGACTCCCGGGCATTGGTCAGCAGATGGGTGAGCATCAGTTCAATCATCTGATCATCCGCCTGTATCAACGGACCGGATGCCGGCAGATCAGTTTGCAGTTGCGCCGTTCCGGGGGGCATGTCCGGCAGGCCGGACAGGGTGCGCCGGCAGAGATCCGACAAATCGACCGGATGTCGTCGACCCTGGAGATGACCCAGGTATGTCAGCATGAGGTTGCTCAATTTCGAGGCGTCGTGAGAGCTTTGAAGAGCGTTCGCCAGTAATTTATCTGCAGGTTTTCCTTCATGGAGCGCATAGCCAATCAATTCCAGATATCCCATGACCGCATGCAATTGGTTGTTGAAGTGGTGGGCGATGGCCCCGGCCATACGGCTGAGACTTTCTGATTTTTGGAGCATTCGATTCTGGGTTTCGAGCTTCAGACGTTCTGATTCGGTCCGATGGATTTTGAGTTGTGTTTTGACGCGCGCAATCAGTTCGGATGGATTGAAGGGCTTGACGATATAATCGATCGCGCCCGCCTCAAAGCCGGCCACCACGTCGGCGCTTTCGACCTTCGCGGTCAGGAACAGTACCGGAATTTTCGCCGTTTGGGGGTTCTCCTTGAGCCTCTTGCAGACTTCGAATCCGCTCATGCCGGGCATCATTACGTCGAGCAGGATCAATACAGGAGGTGATTCCTTGATCGATTCAAGCGCCTGTCGGCCGTCGGTGGCGAAGGACAGGTCGCAGGGAATGTGGCGCGACAACGTTGCTCCGACGATCTGCAGGTTTTCCGGCGTATCGTCCACCACGAGAATCTGGGGTGTGAATTCGGCAGAAGGTTCATTCATAACGACACCATTCTTTTACTCTGAAGGCGGGGCGTACAATGTGGCGAGTTCGTTCAGAATCGACTTGAGTTTGAGGACTTGGAAGGACGTGGCGGCATCGACCAGTTCCTGGCCGAGGCGGACCAGTTCCTGGATGCCATGCTGCTCTCCGGCGGAACGAAGCTTCTGCCCAAGGCTTTGGGCTTGGCTGATGCGCAGGGTTTTTCGGACGGAACCCATTTGGGTGATGAGATTGTCATCCAATGCCGCCCGCAGGACAGCCGGATCGATGGCGAGAGGGGGAGGCACCGCGAAATCCTTCCGGGAATGCGGCACAAAGCGAGCAATGGCCCTAACCAGATCGGTCCGGGAAACGGGTTTCGTCAGGAACTCGTCGAAATCAGTTTCATCAAGATCGGTTCCTTTGCCCATCGCCGAGGCGGTGATGACAATGATGGGAATGGAGGATAACGATGGATGTATCGAAGAATCTGGGTCGTCATTTCGCAGGTGGCGTGCAAGTTCAATCCCATCTATGTTGGGCATGATCAGTCCAGTCAGGATGAGGCCCGGGGGATGGTTCATCGCCAGATCCAGGGCCTGCCGCCCATCGACAGCCTCGATGATCGGAAATCCGTACGGTTCCAGATACAATTTAAGCAATTCACGATTGGCGGCCACGGGATCGACGATCAGGACCCTGGGTTGTTCGTCGAAGACAATGTAGTCGGCATCATCCGGGGGGGGCGATTCAGGCTGCGCGGCTGAGATGGGTACGGCTCGAAGGTGGAGAGAGAAAACGCTGCCATGCTCGGCGGGGTTGTCAGAGGCAACGATCTCTCCATTCATCAGGCTGGCGAGTCGCTGAGAAATGGGGAGACCCAGTCCGGTCCCGCCATACTTGGCGTGGTCCTGTCCGGTGGCCTGCTCGAATGCGCCAAAGAGTCGGGGTATAAATTCATCGGGAATCCCGATTCCGGTGTCAGTGACGGAAAAGGTCAGGTCGCACAGATGCGCTTCACCGTTCAACGGAGTGCCGGTGGCCTCCACGGTGACGGATCCTGTTTCGGTGAACTTGATGGCGTTGCCAATCAGGTTGACGAGGATTTGGCGCAGGCGCGTCTGATCCATCAGGAAGCCGGATGGAAGCGAGGGGTCGATGGAGAAGGTTAGGGATATTCCCTTTTCCTCTGCCCGCTTGCTAAATATCTGGCTCAATTCCTCGAAGAACCGGGAGGGAAGGGTGAATTCCGGTTTGATGTCCAATTTGCCGGCCTCGATCTTGGAAAGGTCGAGAATATCGTTAATCAGACGCAGAAGGGACTGGCCGGAGTTGGCGATGATGGACGCTTGTCGGCGCTGGTGGTCATCGGGTATTTCGGTGGCCAACAGATCGGCAAAGCCAATGATGGCATTCATGGGCGTGCGGATTTCGTGGCTCATGTTGGCGAGAAATTCGGATTTGGCTAGGTTGGCCTGTTCTGCCAGGTTTTCCGCTTGATGGCGAACCTTCACTTCGTTTTGGAGGTCCTCCATCGTTTTTCTCAGATGGGTCAGCATTTGGTCGAACCCCTGCGAAAGGGTTCCCGTCTCGTCACGCCGGGCCAGGAGGGAGGCATCTACATCTACGGTCATATCCCCGGCGGCAATCGTTCGGACAACATTCGACAGATTGCTGAGCGGATGGGTCAGTTTTTTCGCCACGGACAGCGCATAGACGAAGCCGATTGAGACGGCGCCCGCCAGAAGGAAAACCAGCACCAGTAGACGGGTTTGGTTTACTCGCCTGGATTGGGCCTGATGCGCCGAGGCGCTTTTGACTTCCTGCACGATCAGCCGGGCCGAATTATCGCCGATGTACTGCTGCTTTCGGGTCAATTCCTGATAGATGGCCTCTGTTTTCATCATGTCGCTGACATCCAGTGCCGCCAACCCTTCGCGGCACAGGTCCATCACATGCCGCACGGAGTGTTCCAGCCCGGCATAGGCGGGTGATATTTCGGCCCCGCCCGAGCGCCGGCCGAGCAGATCCAGTAATCCTTCGATGTCGGCGGAGCATTGCTGGAACTGGTTTCGGTAGCCGTCGTTGTGCCGATTTTGAATGCACGAACTGTACAGGGTGATCAGACGATCCGTTTCAGCGGACACCCGGTATTCCGAAATGATGCCGTCCATTTGGCGATCATAGCTGCGGAGAGCCTGGATGTGGGTGAAGAGAATAAACAAGCTCAACAGCAACATGATGCCGATGACGGCGCTGATGGCCGCGATGATCCTGGTCCGGATACTATGAAGACCGTGTCCGGTCATGGGCAGTTCGCCCCTTTTCCGGCGGTTTGTCTCACGGAGCGGCTCCAAAGACTTCTTCATAGGTATGAAATCCGTCCAGGACCACGGTGTCGTTCAAGTTTTCTTGGGTGATGGCCACCGATTCGAGCAGAACGGAGGGGACGTCGTAAAAACCGTTGTTGACGGAGGCGTTGACCGGCACGGGTAATCCTCGAGCCACTTGTACGGCCATTTCCGCGGCCATACGGCCCAGTTTGTCGATCGGCTTGTAGATCGTTACCGCCTGGGTGCCTTTGGCCACGCGTTGGCAGGCACCCAATTCGGCGTCTTGTCCGGAAATGGGAATATTGGAAAGGCCGTGTTCTTGAAGTGCCTGGATCACCCCGCTAGCGGTTGCGTCGTTGGCGGCGATGACGCCATCCACCCGGCCGCCCGCCTCCAAAAATTGCTTCATATCCTGATATGCATTCTGGACGCTCCAGTCTTTCGTGAAGGTTTCCAGTTCCAGGGTGACTTTTCCGCTTTTAATCAGCGGTTTGAGCACCGCCATGGTTCCTTGCTTCAACTGGAGCGAATTCGCGTCCACGGATGAGCCGCCAATATAGGCGAGTCGGTTCGTGCGGTTCGGATCGAGCGCGGCGATCACGCCCAACGCCTGGTATTCCCCCACTTTTACGTTGTCGAACGACACATAATAATCCAGATCGCAATGCCGGATGATCCGGTCATAAGCGATCACCTGGATGCCGGCTTTGTGGGCCAGTTTGACGATCCGCGCTGATTTTTCGGAATGTTGCGGAACCACCAGAAGGACATCGATACCCTGGATGATGAGATTTTCCGCTTGGTTGTTTTGCAGTTCCGGGTTCTCCAGAGCGGTAAGGGTGAGGACCGTTGCCCCCAACTCACGTGCGCGATTGACGATGCTTTGTTCATCTTTTTTCCACCGTTCCAGCCGAACGCCTCCCATCGAAAAGCCGATCACGACCGGTTGTGGCGTGTTGTTCCCCTCTGTTTCGGCAGCGTCTGGTTTCTCAGCCCCACCGCATCCGGTCAGCACCGCCAGTGCGGCAACCAGCGCTAATTGTTTAGTTTTCATTAAGACTATAATGTGCTTGCTGGGACTGAATACAAGTGAAAAAAGAGCCATCTCGATAGAGAATAATTCATTATATTTTTAAAGAGGGTGCGGACCTTAAACCGAACGTGTTGGGGTAGACTGTGGAGGAGCACAAAAGGCATGCGCGGAAATGGACTGTTGCGTATAGCAGAAAGCTGGATGGGATGGGTTTTTTCTTGTGTGTGATGCAGGAGAAGGGTAGAACCACCCGCAGATTTTCGCATGTCGAAAGTCGTGGGACGGTAGCTCAGTCGGTAGAGCACGAGCCTTTTAAGCTTGTGGTCGCGGGTTCGAGCCCCGCCCGTCTCACCATTCTTGTTCCGGACAATCAGGCCTTCGGGCCCGGGGGTCCGGAACATTTTTTTGGGCTACAAAAAAGGAGCCGGCAAGCCGGCTCCTAGCGGAGAGGGGAGGACCTTACGGAACCAGGTGGGTGCCGTTTTCACCCTTGATGGCTTCTGCCAGCAGATGAGGCTGCGTGATGATGACTTCTTTGCCACCGTTTTTCAGGAAGTCGATAGCGGCTTCAATCTTAGGTCCCATGCTACCGGCCGGGAATTGGCCTTCGGCTTGATATTGTTCGGCCTCGGCTACGGTGAGGCGGTCCAGAGACTGCTGATCGGGCTTATTAAAGTTGATCGCGACTTTATCCACACCTGTGGAAATAATGAAGAGATCCGCCTTAAGGTTCTTCGCCAGGAGGCAGGAGGCGAAATCCTTATCAATGACCGCTGCGCGGCCTTCGAGTTCACCATTTTCTTTTTCGATGACCGGAATGCCGCCGCCGCCGACAGCGATGACAACGACTTCCTGGTCCAGGAGAAGGCGGATGGTTTCCTCTTCGATGATGTCAATGGGCTTGGGCGAGGCCACTACACGGCGCCAGCCACGGCCGGCATCCTCTTTCATAATCCAGCCGCTGTCTGTTTCATGTTTCCGGGCCTCCTCTTCGCTGTAGAAGGGGCCGATGGGTTTGGTAGGGGTGGTAAAGGCCGGATCATTCTTGTCCACGAGCACCTGTGTGACCACGGTGGCAATGGATTTTTTGATATTCTGGCGCTTCAGTTCATTGGCAAGGGTTTGGCCGACCTGGTAGCCGATCGCTCCCTGTGTATCCGCTACACAGCTATCGAGCGGCACCTGATGAAGCACATCTTTGGCAAGATCGGAACGAAGGAGAATGAACCCGACCTGGGGGCCATTGCCATGTGTGACCACAACACGATAGCCCGCGGCAATCAGGGCTGCGATATGATGGGACGTTTCGCCGGCGGCCCGGTATTGGTCGAGAACCGACATTTTTGTCTTATCGCTGATGAGAGAGTTGCCGCCGATGGCGATCACTGCGAGAGGATTTTTCATTGAAGACTTTCTTTAGGGGTTGGAACTGAATGGACAGCCGCCTCCGGCTCCCGCACACCCGAATCCGCCTGTCGGACAGGCTGAGGATCCGCAAGGGGGCGTGGGCAGGGAGGTCGAAGCGACAGGTGTGCTAAAAGTGGAGAGTTGCTTTTCGAGTTTTTTGGAGCCGCAGTTCGGACAGGCGGGCTTGCGCGAACCTGTGACTAGAATCTCGGAGATCTCACTGCACTGGCGGCAAATATATTCAAAAATTGGCATGGGGTTCGGACCTGTTATGCGACAAAGATGTGTGGAGTCAGTTCGGTGCTCATTTTCGTTTTCCAATGAAGAGGACGATGCAAATATGTATCACGAACGCCCGAGGCGGAACAACAGACTTTTTGAGAAATAGCGGGCGGCGGCTATGGCGCCAGCAACCGCTGAAGCGCGTCGTCGTCCAGCAGACCGTTGCCGTAGCCCCCGGCCGGGGCAGGGGAAAGCGCCAGCTGCAGGGCGGTCCTAGCTGAGGCCGTGGTCGCACCGGGATGTATATTGAGATATTGAGCCAGAGCGTTTGCGACGGCAGCTGAGGAGATTGAGGTGCCCACATAGGCTCCGGCAGGACCATCGTGTCCGATTGGGAAACTGGCGGTCGCGGGCGCGGACAGCGCGACAAAGCTGCCATAGTTGGATTGTTCCCATGGTTGGCCACTGGCGGTGATGCCTCCGACGCCGATGACCGTGGAATAGGCCGCAGGATAGACTGCCTGTCCTGTCGGTTCGTTTCCGGCCGCCGCAACAAGAATCAATCCTTGATTGGCGGCCACCTGCATAGCCGTTCTCATAAAGTCGCTATCCGTTTCGGATCCCCAACTCATATTGATCACTTTGGCACCTGCCTGCTCCGCATAGGCCAAGGCTTGCATAATCGCAAAATTCGAGGTTTTCCCATTTTCATCGAATGTTCGGATGGCCACGATGGGAAGGAGGTCGCCTGAAGCGGAGATCCCATTGGCGGAGAGCAGGCCAGAAGCCAAATACGCCATTTGGGTGCCATGTCCTTCGCTATCGGAGAGCGTCTGGTCCGGGGCCACGGCATCCCATCCAGCAGAAACGAGGGGAGCCAGACCAGCGTTGGGGTCGAGTCCGCTGTCGAGAACCGCAACCGGGATAGATCCATCGGCAGGGGGACTCACGGGAGGGAGCGGGGAAGCCGTTTCTGAACGGGAGGTGCTGGACGCTTCCGGGAGTCGGGTAACGCCATTCAGTTCTGCATGGGCGATCAGTGAATTACGCGATATCTGCTGCAAGAGAGCTTCCACATTGGTTCCGGATGGAAACCGGATCAAATAGATCCCGGTGGCAGAGTTTGCCTCCACCAGCATGCCTCCAATTTCATCGAGAAGCCGCTTGAATTGGGAATAGGTGGTGCCGGGCCGTACGCCCACCAGCATTTCGTCTTTGACAAATTCAGGGGCGGTTCCACTAATGCCGCGGGTCGTCTCAAAATTCGATGAGAGTGAAGGAAAAAGTTGGGTGGAAGATTCTCCACCCGGCTTATAAATCTGAATCGAGTGTAATTTGGGAATACGACCTAAGGGCCCTCGGAGCATTTTCCATGTCAGGAGATAATCGTAGGATTCCAGAAGGGATTCCAAGGCGTCATCCAAGTCTTCACCCCGTACGGCCCCTGTAACAGTGGACTGAATGCGGGGGTCCAGATGGACTTCCACGCCGGTCCGGGAAAATTGGGCCAGGATATCGACAAGCGGGGTTTGGTCTGCCTGAAGCCAGAGCCGGTCACCATCCAGGCGAAAATAGAAAGAAAATGCGCATTCCACACTGAAGAGAAGAAAGAACAGGAGGAAAATGAAGGGTTTCAGGAGTGGTTGGCGCATAGAACGGCCTGATAATCGAGCCAATCATAATAATCGGGAGCATCCATGGCCGCTGGGATGGACCTGGATGGTTTATTCATGGGTTCCTGTACCATTAGTCCATCATATTTTGAGGTTTTATACTCATTTTTCGAAACGAAAGAAATATGGATGCCTTTTGGAACAGTAGAGGAACGTCGAAACCCCTTTGGAACGCCGATATAGATGGGTTGGTCGGGGGTCAGTGTGCCCTTTTGAAGTGCCAGGGTTGTTTTTGAAGTCAAAAAACCTTGAATTATTCCACTTTTGTCGCGAGTCCAGAGGAGAGTGGCCATGCAACGTGTTTCCGGGGTTTCCGTGTTGCTTGCCAAGCGATAGACACCTCGAAAAATCCGGATCCAATTGCCGGTTTTCACATGATAGAGGTGAACGCTATCGGCATACCCCGTTTCAAGCGCTTGTGCAGCGGTGAAGCATCCGTGTTGGCGTTTGGCCAATTTCCTTAATTTATGAGCCAATTCTTTTGAGGATGTACCCATGTCGTGTGCCTGTGGGGATTAATAGGGGCGAGAAAACCACAAATTTTTGGGGTGTGCAAGAAAATTGGAGGTTGAATAATTAGGGGATTGCGGCTTTGGACCCGATTTCATAGACTCCTTCTCGTTATGGTTCACGATTTCATCAACAATGTGACGCTGGTTGCAGCGGTGGCGAGTTGGCTGGTGGCGCAGTTCATCAAACTGCTCACCTTCATGATTCGTGAGAAGAAGTTTGATTTCGGGTTCCTGTTCCGGTTGGGAGGGATGCCCAGTTCCCACACCGCTTCGGCGGCGGCCTGTGCCGTATCCGTAGGATTTCGAACGGGGTTTGGGTCTCCCGTCTTTGCGGTGGCCATGGGAATGCTGGCATTAATCATGATCGACGCCCAGAGTGTCCGGCATGCCGCCGGGGTGCAGGCGCGTTTATTAAACCAGATGGCGGAAGATTTTTATCGCAACCACAAGTTCTCTCCAGAGAAGTTGGTGGAGTTTCTCGGGCATACCCGGCTGGAGGTCTTCTCTGGCGCCTTGCTGGGCATTGGCATCGCCCTGTTGATTCATGGGCTGTTTCCCGTCTGGGCAGCGGCTTAATAAAGACTGCATTATTTGTATTGTCGGTATTGACTCAATCCGAACAAACGCGTAGATTCTTCCCAAGAGTCGTCAATTGAAGGAGACATGACATATGACAAAGCGCAAAGCTTTTGGTTTTACCCTGATTGAGCTGCTGGTGGTGATTGCCATCATCGCAATGCTCGCTGCTATTTTGGTCCCCGCTGTCAACAAGGCATTGACCAGTGCGGCATTGGTCCAAACCGTTTCCAACGGGAAAAACATTTATACCTCCGCCTTTGCTGGCCAGATGGATGATGTGGTTCTGGGCGGAGACAGTTCGTCCTGGCCGTCGGCGGGAACATTGCCTTCTGATACTTCAACAGAGTATTTTATTAACTTGGTGACCTCTGAGGTCATGAGTGTTTCCTATGATTTCTTCTCAGCCAAAGGTCTGGTTGCGGTGAAGAGTTCAGACGAGGCTGATTTCCGTACCAGTAAAGCTACGGCCAACGCATGGAATGTGGTGTTTAATCTGGATACCGCTAAGGAAGGAACCACATTCCTTTTCACCAAAAATGCGGATCTGGCGACACTGCCAGCGGCTGCGGCTGAGATTACCTTGGAAACGACACCTCCATTTGGAGAAGATGGCATGGTGGTTGTTCTCAAAGGGGGTGCAGCCTTTTCGTTGAAGGGTAAGCAGCTGAAGGGGGACTTTATGAATCCTTCACAGCAAATAACAGATCTTCCGATCGGCAAGTTCTGATTCGGACAGGTATCCGTTTTGTGATGGAGAGGCTGGGACACCGCGAAGCGGTCCCGGCCTTTTCTCTTTCCAGTCAAGATGAGTTCAACACCGAAAGGGCTGTAGCATGTGCGGCATTGTGGGATATGTGGGACCGAAGAATGCAGTTCCACTGTTGATCGAGGGGCTGAAGCGACTCGAATACCGCGGGTATGACTCGGCGGGGGTGGCCGTCATACAGGCCGATGGCTCTCTGGTCGTCAGCAAACAGGTCGGTCGTCTTTCCAATCTGGAAGAGGCCTTGGAAGCCGTTCCATTGGCCGGCAGCATCGGCATCGGTCATACGCGTTGGGCGACCCATGGGGAACCGTCCGAAATCAATTCGCATCCACACCTGGATTGCACCGGAAAGATCGCCGTCGTCCACAACGGCATTATTGAAAACTATCTGCCGTTGCGTGCAGATCTGGAAGCCAAAGGGCATGTATTTCTTTCTCAGACCGACACGGAAGTCTTGCCGCATCTCATCGAAGAGATTCTGAAAACCGGCGGGAAATCTCACCCGGAAGCCATCCGCGAAGCGCTGCAGATGGCGCGCGGAGCCTATGCGCTCGGGATTGTATTCAAGGATCAGCCCGACACCTTCTATGCGGCGCGGTGCGGCAGTCCGCTCATTATCGGCGTCGGCGAAGGCGAGCAGTTTATCGCAAGCGATGTTCCGGCGATATTGAACCGGGTGAAGAATGTGATCTATCTGAATGACGGGGAAGTGGCGACTCTGACGCCAGGCGGCGTGACGCTGACCACATTGGACGGAACCCCGGTGATCCCGGAGATCAAAGCGGTGACGCTTCGGGCCGAAGCGGCCGAGAGGGCTGGCTTCGAAACTTTCATGCTCAAAGAAGTGCACGAGCAGCCGCGCGTCTTGCGAACATTGCTGGATGCCCACGTCAGCAAAGAGGGGACCGTGAATCTGGGCGAAGAGGCCGCCCTGCTGGAGTCCACCGCTTTGGACATTCAGCGGATCCTGATTTTGAGCTGTGGAACCGCTTACTATGCCGGCATGTATGGGCGATTGCTGCTGGAGAGATGGGCCGGAGTGCCTTGTGAAACCGATTTGGGAAGTGAATTCCGCTATCGGGACCCCAAGTTACCGGAAAATACATTGGTCATTGCGGTTTCTCAATCCGGCGAAACCGCAGACACCCTGGCTTCGGTGCGATTGGCACGCAAGATGGGATGTCCCGTCCTGAGCATCTGCAATGTGGCAGGGAGTTCCCTGTTGCGCGAAAGCGATGCCTCTCTTTTGACGCAGGCCGGGCCGGAAATCGGTGTGGCCTCCACCAAAGCCTTCACCGCTCAGCTGATGGCGTTTGCTTTGCTGTCGATTCGGATGGGCCGCCTGCGCGGCGTCCTGGATGCCGACCGTGAGCGTGAACTGACCGCAGAGCTCGGTCGGATTCCCGATGGCATCCACCGCGTGCTCGACAGCGAGAATGAAATCAAAGCCATATCCCAGAAATATTATGAATGCTTCAACGCGTTGTATCTGGGTCGCCGTTTCAATTATCCGATTGCGTTGGAAGGCGCGCTCAAGAACAAAGAAATCTCCTATCAGCATGCCGAAGGCTACGCTGCCGGCGAGATGAAGCATGGACCGATTGCCTTGATCAATGAATTTCTTCCGGTGGTCTGTATCTGCACGCCGACGGCGGACGAAGTGTATGACAAGATGGTTTCGAACCTGAAGGAAGTGGAAGCGCGCAAAGGCCGCATCATCGCGGTGGTGGCCGAAGGCAATGAAGCCGTGAAAGGGCTGGCTCAGGATATCATCCCCGTGCCAGAGACCATCGAAGAGTTTTCACCCATGATCAATGTCATCGCCTTGCAGTTGTTTGCCTATCACAATGCCAAGGCCCGCGGTGCAGATATCGATAAACCACGAAACCTGGCCAAGAGCGTCACGGTGGAGTGACGAGGCGAAACGGGATATGGCACGGTTCATCATTCGAGGCGGCAACAAGATCGGCGGGGTGTTCAATCCCCTCGGTAACAAGAATGCCGTGCTTCCGATGCTGGCCGCCTGTGTGCTGACCGATCAACCCCTGATTCTGCAGAATGTTCCGAAGATTCTCGATGTGGAGAACATGTTGCGCCTGCTTTCCGATCTGGGGGTGGCGGTTTCCCGCCGGGGCCATACGGTGGAGCTCTGTGCCAAGGGACTGAAGAAAACATCCCTGGATCCGGATCTTTGTCTGCGCGTGCGCGGTTCCATTCTCCTGGCGGGTCCGCTACCCGCACGTCACGGGGATGGCATCCTATTTTCACCCGGCGGGGATGTGATCGGTCGCCGGCGTTTGGATACGCATTTTGAGGGATTGGGCCAGTTGGGGATCGGCATGAAGTGGAAGGATGGAGCCTTTCATCTTCGTCGGCTCCGTCGGTTCCGCGGGGCGGAAATTCTGCTGGATGAAGCCAGTGTTACCGCTACAGAAAATCTGTTGATGGCCGCCACCTTGGCGCCGGGCCGGACCGTGATTCTGAATGCCGCTTGTGAACCGCATGTCCAGGATCTTGGTGCCTTGCTGATCCGGATGGGCGCGCGGATTTCCGGACTCGGAACCAACCGGATTGAAATCGAAGGCGTTAAATCTCTCGCCGGTGCGAAACACCGGGTCGGCCCGGATTATATCGAAATTGGCAGCATGATTGCCGCCGCTGCGGCCACGGGTGGGGCCCTGAAGGTCACGGATCTGCCGGATTCCACCACGTTGAAGGTAATGCAGCGGGCCTTTGGTCGACTGGGTGTGAAATGGCAGATTGAAAAAGGGGTTCTCAAACTGCCTGCGCGACAGGAACTCCATATACATAAAGATCTGGGCGGGGCCATTCCGAAGATGGAAGACGGCATTTGGCCGGCGATTCCCTCCGACCTGATGAGTGTCGCACTGGTGCTGGCGACGCGGGCGCATGGGGAGATCCTGTTTTTTGAGAAGCTGTTTGAGAGCCGGATGTATTTTGTGGACCGCCTCCTGGAGATGGGAGCCACTCTGGTGCAGTGCGACCCGCACCGCGTCGTGGTTAGTGGTCCGGTCCAGTTGCGTTCCCAGCGGATATCGAGCCCGGACATCCGTGCCGGGATGGCCTTGATCATTGCGGCCCTCTGCGCAAAGGGAACCACGGTCATCGATTTGGCCGAAATGATTGATCGGGGATACGAGCGTATTGATGCGCGTCTGCGGGCATTGGGTGCCGATATCGTTCGCAAGGCCTGACGCGGCCGCTTTCTATTCTTCGGGATTCGGTTTTCTCCGCAGTGCCTTCTTGGCCCCGTGCTTTTTCTTGTTATCGACCATGATGGCCGTTTGCCGGCGGGAACGCCTGCGTTTCTGGCGCCGAATCTTTTCCCGCTCCTGCTGTTTTTTGGTCTTTTCGCCCAGCACCTGTGCCGCAACTTTTTCGCAGAGTTCCCGCCGCGCAAAAAAACGATTCATGGACTGGGAGCGCTCTCGTGAGCACTTCACTTCGATTCCGGTCGGCCGGTGGCGCAGACAAACCGTTGAAGAGGTCTTGTTGGTTTTTTGTCCGCCCGGTCCGCCGCCCCGGATGAACTTTTCCTCCAGATCCGCTTCAACAATGTTCAGGCGGGTCATTTGCTTGAGGAGCTGGTTCTCCTTGTCCGAGCTGACTGGAAACGGGCTCATGTGAGAGTCTCCTGCTTCAGGAGCTCTTGAATCGGTTTCATCTGATGAAGGCGAAGAATGGAAGCACCCTGCTGCCAAGCATCAAACGCCATTTGCGCGCTGGCTTCATCGCGGTCCCGATCCGGGTGCAGTTCACGAACAATCCGTTTGCGCGACAAGCCGATCAGCAGGGGGAGACCCAGTGCCGCGAGAGGGAAAAGGTTTTTAAGAATGGCGGAATCCTGCGCTCGCGTGGTGCCGAAGCCGATGCCGGGATCCAGAATGATTCTATCCTGGGCTCCCTCAAGAGCGGGAAGAATCGAGGTGAACCAATCCGCAATGGTTTGGGCGGGATCGGTGTCCTCAGGATCGAGAGAGTGAGCAACTCCATGCATCAAGATGACAGGGGCCTGAATTTCGTGGGCAAACGACAACATGCCGGGCCGGGAGAGGGCAGCGACATCATTCAGTATGGCGGCGCCATGATCGAATGCGGCTTGTATGACAGCAGCCTTGCTCGTATCCACAGAAATGGGAATGTTCAGCTTACCCTCCAGCCGATCCAATACGGGAAGCAGGCGGCTTAACTCTTCTTCTTCAGAAATGATCGTGTGGCCCGGTCGCGTGGATTCCGCACCGATGTCCAGTACATCCGCTCCGTCGGCTTCCAGGCGGAGGGCCTGCTCCAATGCGGCTGCGGGATTCATGAACTGGCCGCCATCTGAAAATGAATCCGGCGTGAGATTCAGAATCCCCATTAGAATGGGAAGGGGAGGCTTTCCTGAATCCTTCGCGCCGGGAGTTTTCCATAGTGTGGAAAACTTTTTTCCATAGTGTGGAAACTTTTCCATGGTGTGGAATTCCGGTGGACGATCGCTATTCTTCAGCAGGCGTTGCCGGCTCTTCGGCGGGAGTTTCTTCTTCAACCGGCGTCGCCGTCTCTACCTTTTCTGGTACCTTTTCCTTGGCTTCCTTTTCGGCATCTTCGGCATTGCGCTCGATGGCGGAAAGTATCCGTCCGTGCTTCAGCAGGTTGTCGACATCGCGTCCATCGAGGGTTTCGCGCTCGATGAGGATATCGGTGAGCAGGTCCAGCTTGTCGCGGTTTTGGGTGAGGATTTCCAAGGCCTTGGCATACGATTCATCGATGATCCGTTTAACTTCAGAATCGATTTTTCGAGCCGTCTCTTCCGAAATCTCATTGGTACGGGAAACCTCCCGACCCAGGAATAGAATTTCATCGCGTGATCCGAAACACTGCGGGCCGATTTCGTCGCTCATGCCCCATGCGGTGACCATCATGCGGGCGATGTGAGTTGCCTGTTTGATATCGTTGGAAGCGCCAGTGGTAATATCATCGAAGCAGATTTTCTCCGCAGCGCGCCCGCCCATGGTGCCGATGATCATGCCGAGAAGCTGGCTACGGCCTTCTGTGTGGCGGTCTTTTTCCGGGAGCTGCATGGTGGCGCCGAGGGCACGTCCGCGAGGAATGATGGTGACTTTATGCAGCGGCTCGGTGCCTTCGGTGAGGGCCAACGCGATAGCATGACCGGCTTCGTGGCAGGCGGTGAGCCGCTTTTCTTTTTCATCAAAGACATGTGAGCGGCGCTCGCGACCCCAACGGACCTTGTCGCGGGCTTCTTCCAGATCCTTCTCTGCGATCGTTTCGGCCCCGCGGCGGGCGGCGAGGAGGGCGGCCTCATTCATCAGATTGGCGAGGTCAGCACCCGATAAGCCGGGGGTGCCGCGGGCAATGTTTCGCAGCTGAACGGCGCCATCGAGTTTGACCTTACGGGCATGGATTTTGAGGATGGCTTCCCGGCCTTCCAAATTGGGCAGGTCGACCATGATTTGGCGATCGAAGCGGCCGGGTCGCAGTAGAGCGGGATCAAGAACATCAGGGCGGTTGGTGGCGGCAATGATGATGACGCCTTCCTGCGTATCAAAGCCGTCCATCTCGACGAGCAGGGCATTTAGGGTCTGTTCGCGTTCATCGTTGCCGCCGCCGATACCGGAGAAACGGCTACGGCCTACGGCATCAATCTCATCAATAAAGATAATGCAGGGGGCGCTCTTTTTTCCCTGTTCAAACATGTCGCGGACGCGGGAGGCACCCACACCGACAAACATCTCCACAAAGTCGGACCCGGAGATGGTGAAAAAGGGGACCTGGGCTTCGCCGGCAATGGCGCGGGCGAGAAGGGTTTTGCCGGTGCCCGGAGGGCCAATGAGTAGCACACCCTTTGGAATACGTCCGCCAAGACGCTGAAAGCGTTTGGGGTCACGAAGGAATTCAATGATTTCTTCGACTTCCTCATGGGCTTCATCCACCCCGGCGACATCTTTAAATGTGGTTTTATTGGTGTCGCGGGTCATGAGGCGGGCCTTGGATTTGCCGAAGCTGAAGGCGCCGTTCTGTCCGCCTGCCATTCGGCGGTAGAAGAGGAAGTAAATCAGGCCGAAGACCAGCAGAAGCGGAATGGCGCTGGAAAGGATCTGCCAGAGTAGCGGATTCTGCGGTTTGAATTTGAAGGGCACCTTGGCTTCGGTGAGCTTGGAAACCAAATCTTCGGTGATAGGGGTTTCGACGCGGAACGTGCGGGGTTTCCCGGTGTCGGGGTCCAAATCCTTCAGTTCGCCGCGAATGAAGTTCTGTCCGGATACGTCCATGACGACTTCCGCTTCATTGATGCGGCCTTCTTCCAGAACCGTGAGAAATTCGGGGTTGTAGGGGAGACGTTCCTGTTTGGCAGAATGCTGGGTGGCGAGCTGATATACGGTGACAAGCAGCGCCATGAGCAGAAACCAGACGAGGAGGGCCCGCATGGGCATCGGGGGGCGACGCTTTCCTTGCGGCTCTTTTGGATTGTTGGGTTTCGGATCCATAATTGACAAAATTCCAATACAGGGTTGACGGTTGAGAGATGGACCGTATCACGCTTCTGGATTCACGGCAACCCGTGAAGAGCTACATAAAAAAGGGTGAAGTGTACCCAGAATGCGGTAGAATAACCGGCACGAATATGAAAAAGGATGCGGTGTAAATGGTGTTATTCGATATTGATGGAACCCTGCTGGATACCCACGGGTTGGGGCGTGATGCCTTTATCCATGGGCTGGCGCAGGTGACAGGTGTGCAGGATGATTTGTCCTATGTATCTTTTGCCGGAAATACCGACCTCAATGTGCTGGATCAGGTGAGGGCGGAGAGGGGGCTGACTCTTACACAGGCAGACCGCCAGCGCATCTTCGGCTGCATCGCCGATGAATTGAAGAGGCGCCTGCAGGAGAAACCGGCTCGGGAGGTGCCTGGTGCCCGGGCTTTTTTGGAATGTCTGGATGAGGCGGGCTATATCATGGGACTGGTCACGGGCAATATCCGAACCTGTGCCTATTTGAAGCTGGGAAGTATCGGATTGGATTCATTTTTTGGATTTGGTGGCTTCGGGGATGACCATGCTGACCGGACTGAAATCGCAAGGGTGGCTCTAAATGAGGCTAAGAATCTGGGGCACAACATATTGGAAGGGAACAGCTGTCTGGTCGGCGATACCCCTTATGATGTCGCAGCGGGTGTGGCCATAGGGCTTCCGGTGTTGGGTGTGGCCTCAGGGAGATATGATGCGAACTCTTTGCAAGAAGCTGGAGCAGAACTGGTAGTACCGGATTTAACTCGCACAGACTTCTTGTTGGAGTGGGTGGAAAACACGGGCAAGTAAAGCGCTTGACCCATCCCTGTTTAAGGGAGAAGATGGACACATTATGAGAAAAACGAAAATCGTCTGTACCATTGGGCCGACCTCTGGAAGCCGGGAAATCCTCAGTCGGATGATGGATGCCGGCATGAATGTGGCTCGACTGAACTTTTCCCATGGAACGCAGAAAGATCATGCGGAGAAGATCCATTTGATTCGGCAGATTGCTGAAGAAAAGAATCTATCGATTGCTATTTTGCAGGATTTGGCCGGTCCGAAGATTCGGACGGGGGCTTTTGCCTGCGGCAGCATCCTGTTGAATCCGGGGGATGAATTCATCCTGACGGCCCGGGATGTGCCTGGGGATGAGAAGATGGTGGGTCTGACGTACACCCAATTGCCGCAGGATGTGCAGGAAGGCGATACGTTGCTGTTGGCGGATGGGGCCCTTGAACTGCGGGTGGAGAAGGTGGTGAAAGAGGATATCCACTGCCGCGTGATTCTCGGGGGACGTCTGAGCAGCCACAAGGGCATCAATCTGCCCTCCCGAAGCATCCAGGCTCCCATCCTGACCAATAAGGATTATGACGATCTGGCATTTGGGCTGGAGCACGGGGTGGATTATGTCGCCCTATCGTTTGTCCGCTCCGCAGCCGATATCGGGGTGGCCCGGGCCTATATGCGGGCGCAGGGGAAAATCAGGCCGATTATTGCGAAGATCGAAAAGCATGAAGCCCTAGACGAACTGGACGGCATCATGGAGGCGGTGGATGGGATTATGGTCGCCCGCGGCGATCTGGGAGTGGACATTCCGCCCGAAAAGGTGCCCACGGCGCAGCGCCTGATTATTGATAAGGCCAATTTCGCCGGTAAACCTGTGATTACAGCCACACAAATGCTGAAAAGCATGACGGATTCGCCCCGCCCGACCCGCGCAGAGGTGACCGATGTCACCAATGCGGTTCTGGAGGGAACCGATGCCGTGATGTTGTCAGAAGAAACCGCGATGGGGAAATATCCGGTGGAATCCGTTCTGATGATGGCCAAAATTTCCGAGGAAGCTGAAAAGGGCTTCCAGCGCGAAGTCTGGTGGCAGCAGCTTCAGCAGGTGGAGATGACGGATGTGTCCGAAGCTCTGGCGCGAGCGGCTTGTTCCCTGGCGGAGTCCATTTCGGCTCAAGCGCTGGTGATTGCTACCCAAACGGGCGGGACCGCCCGTCTGGCCGCAAAAACCCGCCCCTGGCAGCCGATTCTGGCCGGAACCACGGAAGAGGCGGCTTTCCGGCGGATGGCCTTGGTGAGGGGGGTGCGTCCGATGATGATCAAGCCCGCTGAACTACTGATTGATTTGCTGGATGAACTGCATCGAGGGGCCAAGGAAACCGGCGTTGTGAAGCCCGGAGACGCGGTGGTGGTCACGGCTGGCTTCCCCTTGGGCAAGACCGGTGCCAGTAATTTGATTAAGGTGGAAATTGTCCCCTGAGGCCGCCTCGCGCGGGCAAATCGCCTGCGGCGGCATTGCGAAAAAATGCCATCGCGGGTATGTTGAGAATCTAGGCCCCCTTGTTGGGGTTCAAAATGGAAAGGAAAGGCGCCCATGGCCATGATCCCTGATTTACAATCCACGTTGCTGTGTGATGATGTCCGCCAGGAGCGGAGCGGAAAATTTATTTTAATCGGTCTGTTCGATTCGCTCGGCAGTCCCACCTATCCCTTTCGCCACCCGCGCATGTTTTTGGTGACGCGCTGGTGTTCCGGCGAGGGGGAGTTCGAGCAGCATACCCGAATTTTGCGGCCGGACATGAGCACGCTGGTGGCGGAAGGACGCAAGATCCCCGTGAAGCTGCCGAATGCCGAGGCGACGGCCACCAATGTGGAGCTCTTTTTGAATCTGGAATTCCATGAGCCCGGGACCCATTGGGTCGAGGTGTTGATGGACGGCGACATCAAAATCCGTTTTCCGCTTCGGCTCGGTAAAATGGCCCAGTCTTCGGGGCAGCAGCCTCCGGGCGCCCCGCCGTTTGAGAAGGGGATCTGATCCACCATGTGTCTTGCGATTCCAGGCCGGGTCGTCGCCATTTCGGGCGGTGAGGGATTTGACCGCCGCGCGACCGTCGACTACGACGGGGTGCAGCAGGAGGCCTCTTTGGCCTATCTGCCTGAAACCAAGATTGGTGATTATCTGCTCGTGCATGTGGGGTTTGCCCTGACATGCCTGGATCCCGAGGAAGCCGAGCGCGTGCTGAAAGAAATTCGCGAGATGATGGCCGAATGATCTTTTTTGTTCTGCAGGGGTGAACGGAATGTCTTCGATGGGTTCAGTTGCGCCAAGCTCTCGCGGGACCGGGCTCTATGTTCATATCCCCTTTTGTATGCGAAAATGCGCCTATTGCGCATTCTATTCACAACGGGCGAATCCAGATCTGGTTGCCGCCTGGCAGCGCGGTGTGTTGAAGGAGCTGGAGGTTCTTCCTCAAGGCTTCGCCCCGGACAGTCTGTTCTTTGGCGGCGGCACCCCCACCGCGCTGGAGGAGGCCGATCTTCAGCTGCTGCTGGAGCATATTCACGCTCAGGTGAATCTGAAGCGTGTGGTGGAATGGACCTGTGAGGTGAATCCCGGAACCCTTACACCGGCCAAGGCGGCCCTGTTGAGCCAAGCGGGAGTGAACCGGCTCTCTATCGGGGCGCAATCGTTTGATGATGCCGTGCTCCGGCGGTTGGGCCGGATCCATACGGTCGGTGAAACAAACGAGTGTGTCCGGATTGCGCGCGCGGCTGGATTCAATCAGATCGGATTGGATCTGATCTATGGGGTGCCCGGCGTTTCAATGAAGGCATTTCAAGCGGATGTCGAAGCGCTGATGGCGCTGAATCCCGAACACATCTCCTGTTACTGCCTTGAAATCGAGGAGGGAACCCCTTTTGCCGAGCAGGCGCAGGCGGGCCGTCTGATCGTATCTGAGGACGACCAGCGCGAGCAGTTCGATTGGGGCAGGCAGCGATTGGGGGATGGGGGCTGGTCGCAGTATGAACTGTCCAATTTCGCCCGGCCGGGATTCGAGTGCCGGCAGAACCAGTTGTATTGGAACGGGGGCGACTATATCGGAATCGGACCCGCCGCCCATTCGCATTTGGAAGGGGTCCGGTGGGGGCACTCTGCGGCCCTGCCAGAATGGCACCGCACTTTCGAAGAAAGGCTGGAACCCGAAGCCAAGGCTTGTGAGACCCTTGTGATGGGGTTGCGCCGGCTCGCGGGGTGGGGGCGTCAGGAATTTCGTGCCGCAACAGGATTTGACTATGATGAGTTGCGGGGCACAGAAATTCGAGACCTCGCGGCCTCAGGGCGATTGGTGGTGGAACCCGACCGAATCCGGCTGGCTGACGATGCGCTGTTTATCAGCGATTCGGTGTTTGCTGAACTGGTCTGATTGTCGGTCTGGCTAGGCGCCACCGGCGACGAGAATAGCCGTCAGAAAAGCGAAGGCCATGGCCAGGGCGATGCCGACGACCAAGCTGAGCACCCAGGTGATGATGTTGGCAGCCAGGGCTTTGCCGAAGGTCGTGTTAAAAATCGCCATCATGATGACGGCCGAGACACAGAATCCCAAGATGGCGCCTAAGCCGATTCCGATGGGAGTCGCCATGCTGAGAAGGACGGATAACAGGGAAGAAGCGATGAAGCCGAGGAGGACGGTGGCGATGGCGCGGCCAAAGGTCCGGTTTTCGACACCGGCGATCCGGGCTCCCCACAACAGAAACGCGGCAGAAATGAAAAGCCATGCGAGCACAAGTGCGCCAGCCAGTCCGAACCCAATCAAACCCCATCCTGCAGTGGCCATCATCTGTTCTCCTATCTATTTTTCAACAAGGTTTCGAACATCTTCATAAAAATGGGCATTGGTCGTGGTCATATAGGGGAACAACCATAGGAAGCCGATGCCGCAGGTGCATAGCGCCAGCACCCCCCATCCGAAGAAGCGCCACCCCAGACAGAATTTTTTCCATTTGTACCCCATCATCATTTGCGCACTGCGCTGGAGTGCCTCATAGGGGCCCAGCTCGGGCTGGTCGGACAGAATGAAAAAAAGCATGGAATAGGAAAGTGAGGCCCGGATTACGGGAAGTGCCATAAGAATGAAAAACAGAATAATCAAGGGGAGCAAAACCACCATTGCGGCATCGGAGGATTGAGTTGCAGCAGGAATGGTAATCGCAGCAAACACACCGGGGATGATCAGGAGCAGGCTCCACAGGCCGAGAAAGAGAGCCATCAGTGCATAGCCCCCCAGCGTTTTCCCGTACCATTTAAAGCCGTCAAACAGATCCCCCACTTCGGTGGCGGTTCCGCGGGCAATCTTCAAAAAGAACCGGTTCAATCCAAACAGCATAGGGCCGTTGATGAGCAAAGCAAAGAGTGCTCCGAGATAGGGAACAACTTGAACACTTGAAATGATGATTTGAAAGAGGAGCGCTAAGCCGACGGCAATCGCCCAGTTCCCGCTGAGGGAACGGATGGCTTTCTCCATCAGACGCCGGTTTGGGGTGTTCCCGGTTCCGGTTGAGGGCGGGATCACCGCCGGCGGGGTAAACAGTCCGGAAATGCTGGATGCCGGTTTCCATTCCTCCCCCATGGATGGATTCCAGACCAGATCCTGAGGGGAGAGTTTGCCGTTGCTGGCGAGTTGGAAGAGGTCGGTTTCTTCAATCGGGCCGATCCGCTTTTCATTTTGAATATAGAACCACTGCATCGCTGCATCTCCTCATATGCAATAAGCACGCCGGGAGGGTTTAGAAGGTGCCCAGCAACTGCTCATACATTTGCCATATTATTTGCACCAGTTTGATGCAAGCGAGGATCAAAAGCCAGCTCAGAACGAGAATTCCTATTGTAATCCCAATTTTCCATGCCAGAGAAAGGGTAGGATGCCTCCAGATCAGGGGTAGTGCCAGAGGGCCGACACAACAGACCGCAATCACAATTCCCGATTTGCTCGAATACCAAGGGCTCGATTGAGGAATCGGCGGCGGCCGGATGGAGCTGTCTAGAAACTCACTGCAGTATCGGCATTGAATCTCATCGTCCTGAACCTCTTTGGTGCAAAACGGACACGTTTTCATCTGGGGCGCAGGGAGCGGAGCGGACTTAGATGATGTAGTGATTGGCGCTGCCCGCTTCTGCGTGCCGCCGGAGAATTTCTGCCAGCGTGATGCTTTGGAGAGCCTCGCGGATCGATGCGCTGACTTCCGTCCAGACAGACTGGGCCACACAGGATTCGGTTTGGCTGCAGAATTCAGGAACATCGACGCATTCGACAAGCGTGACAGGGCCTTCCAGAGCCTGAATCACATCGAGCAGCGTGATGTTGGCGGGATCCCGGATGAGAACATAGCCGCCCTTGGGGCCGCGTGTGCCGCGCACAAAACCAGCGGTTTTCAATAAATTGACAATCTGCCAGAGATATTTCGCGGAGATGCCTTGGCGTCCGGCGATGTCATTGAGATTCACGGGCCCGTCGGTCTGATGGGAGGAAATATCCATCAGCGTGCGCAAACCATATCGACCTTTTGTAGAGACTTTCATAATACCTTCCTTATAGTTGCGATTGAATATGCCATACCCTACCACGCTTGTCGAGATATACGGGAAAATGAGGTGAAAAATTTGCGAGGGGAGGGTGCAATGAGGCGCGGAATACTCAGGGCTTCGACATGGCCGCGGCGCGGACCTGCCCATTTTGCTGCAGATTGCGATAGAAGAAATAGATGTCGTTCATGTGGGTGACGCCTGTGCCGAGAATGTCGGGGGCATCATAGGTGCCGGGGATGGAGGGTTCCACGATGACCGCGCCTCGAGCTGGATCGATGCGCGCGCTGCAGAATTCCGGGACTTCGTTGGTGATCTGATTCTGTCCGTCAAAAAAGATGGCGCCGAGATTCAGGGAGCGGGATGCGGAAACGGAAGAGGTGCTCCAGTTCAGCGGATTGATGCAAAAGGCGGCGGCATTGGCAAAGGGGGAATTCGTGGCGTCCGGCAGTTCTGTGTTGTAGGTGACGATGACACCGGTGTCGTCGGCCCCTTGCGCAAATCGGAGGCGGGGGGCGTTCTGGATGTCTTCGGGCCGGATGGACATGCCGATCAGATAGGCGGCGACCAGATTCGTAGCGAGGTGGGGATCATCGAAATCCTCTTTCATCAGGAAGAACAGATCCATGGCGCCCTGGCTGTGTCCGAGCAGGATGAAGGGGCGACCTTGATTAAAATGCTCCATATAAAAGGCAAAGGCCTCGCGGACATCCAGGATGCCGCGGTTCATGGGGGCATAGTCTGGGGCGTCAGGACCCGTGAGGGCCTCCCAGGCACGATAAAATTCGAGTTGTCGGCAGTAGGGGGCATAGACATTGGCAACCGAGGAAAAAATGCTGGATTGCTGTCGGGAAATATTTTCTGTTTTGTCGCGTGTGGCTTCATTCGTCCAGCTCATCAGCGGACGGTCATGATGGGCGACAACGGTGGGATACACATAGAAGACATCAATAGGCTGCCGCGGCTGATCTTCTGTCGGCAGCAGCACCCAGTTCGCCGGGTTCTCATAACGGATGTCAGCAGCAGCAGAGTCCGTGGCTGGCTTCGGACTGCAGGCTGTCAGGAACAGGCATCCTGCGGCGTACAGACTCATTGCGGCTGCGGCAAGTAGATGTGCTCGACAAGATTCTTTCATTCTTTATCCCTTGATGCTGTTGAAAAATAAATAGTCTGCCTGGGGATTTTCGGCAAGGGAATTGGAGACTAAAAAAACCGCGCCCTGCCGAAGCGGGGCGCGGTGTGGGTCCAAGAGGCTACGGATCAGCCGGCGATGGTCTTCAGGTCTTCATCGGCTGTGGTGATCGGCGTCAGGCCGAACTGCTCCACGAGCACCTTGAGGACCGTCGGTGAGACGAACGCGGGAAGCGTGGGCCCGATGCGGATGTTCTTGATGCCGAGGGAGAGGAGCGTCAGCAGGATGCATACGGCTTTCTGCTCGTACCAGGAGAGGATCATGGAGAGTGGCAGATCATTCACGCCGCACTCAAAGACCTTGGACAGGGCCACGGCGACCTGAATCGCGGAATAGGCGTCGTTGCACTGCCCCATATCCAGTAGTCGAGGGATCCCGCCAATATCACCGAGTTGCTCCTGCAGGTGATTGAACCGGAACTTGCCGCAGGCCAGCGTCAGAATCAAGCTGTCTTTCGGAGCCTTTTCGACGAACTCGGTGTAATAGTCGCGACCGAGCTTGGCACCATCGCATCCACCAACCAGATAGATGTGCTTCACATCCCCGGCCTTGACGGCGGCGATCAGCTGATCGGCAACGCCCATGACGGCGTTATGTCCGAATCCGGTCATCAGCTCATGCTTGCCGGGCGTGGTTTCTGTCCAACCACCGAGATCCAGGGCCTTCTGAATGATGCCGGAGAAGTCCTTGTGACCGTTTTCATCGGCGGCGATGTGCTGGACGCCAGGCCAGCCGACTTCGGCCGTGGTGGCAAGGTGGTCGATGTAGGTGGGGCGCGGCGGCATGATGCAGTTGGTGGTGAAGAGCACAACGCCGGGCAGGTTGGCGAATTCCTTCTGCTGGTTCTGCCAGGCGGTGCCGTAGTGGCCCTTTAGGTTCTTGTGTTTCTTCAGTTCGGGATAAGCCAGGCCTGGAAGCATTTCACCGTGGGTATAGACATTCACGCCCCTGCTTTCGGATTGTTCGAGCAGCATCTTCAGGTCGTGCAGATCGTGGCCGGTGATGATGATGAAGGGTCCCTTGTCCTGAGCCGTGGAAACCTTGGTGGGTTCCGGGTGGCCGAAGGTCCCGGTGTTGGCGGCATCGAGCAGTGCCATACAGGCGAGGTTGACTTTGCCGAATTCCATAATGAGACCGAGCCATTCTTCAACCGTATGCTCGTCGCCGAGGGCTTTCATACCCTTCTGAAACCAGGCGGAGACTTCCGGGTCGGTTTTGCCCAGAACCCGGGCGTGGGCCGCGTATGCTCCCATGCCGCGCAGGCCGAACAGGAGCGTGGACCGCAGCGAGACCACATCCTTGTCGCCGTGGAACAGATCTTCGGGGCGATAGCTGTTGGCTCCGCCGGCGGCCTCGGCCGCGCGGAGGATGCGGTCGCGCATGGCGGCGAGATCCTTCGGGTCGAAGTTGACGTTGGTCACGGTCATAAAGAGCCCATCCATCAGCAGCGCCTCGACCTTGGGATCGGACGGCTTGCCATCGACGGCGCGGGCCAAGGTGATCATGGCTGCGGTGATGTCATCCTGCAGGTTGGCGGCTTCGGGGTTCTTGCCGCAGACGCCGGTCCGGGTGCAGCCGGTACCGCCGGCGGTTTGTTCACATTGGAAACAGAACATTTCTTCAGTCATGGGATTTCTCCAGGGTTGGGTGTATTTTAAAATCAGGGTTAGTCTTCAAGAAGGGTCCCGTCGGTGCCGACGGTGACAATCTGCCAGGGAATCATCTTGCCGCTGGCCTGGAGTGCGCGTTTGGCTGCTTCGGCAATGCCGCCACAACAGGGAACCTCCATCCGCAGGACGGTGAGGCTCTTGATGTCGTTTTGCTGCAGGATTGCGGTCAGTTTTTCGGCGTAATCGCCTTCGTCGAGTTTGGGGCAGCCGATCAGGGTGACTTTGTTCCGCATAAATTTGCGATGGATGTCGGCATAGGCGAAGGCGGTGCAGTCGGCCGCAATTAGCAGGGCGGCATCCTTCAGATAAGGGGCCCCGGGATTCACCAATTTGATTTGCACGGGCCAGGTGGTCAGTTCCGAGACCGGTGCCGTCGCAGGGGCGGCGGAGAGTGCGGATTCGGCCGGCTTGCGTTCAATCGTCTTGGCCATCTGTCCGGGACAGCCGAAGGGCATCGGGGACTTTTGGGATTCGGTAGCCGGTGCGGGGACCTGGCTTGCGTCCATGCGGGCTTGGACAGCTGCTTCATCATACTCAGCGGCTTCCCGCTCGATCATCTGGATGGCCCCGGTGGGACACTCGGGAAGACAGTCGCCTAGCCCATCGCAATAGTGGTCGGAGACCAGTTTGGCTTTCCCATTCACCATCTGAATGGCCCCTTCATGGCAGGCGGTCACGCAGATCCCACATCCATTACATAAGGCTTCGTCGATCGAAATAATTTTCCGTTTCATGCAATCTCCAGTTTGGATTTGTCCAAAGAAAGGGCGAGGGCTTCGAGGGTCGTTTCTTCCATTTTCTTCAGCAGTCGCTGATTTTCCTCTTCGATCAGCAACCCGAGCCCGCAGGCCCGCCCTTTGCAGATGGAAGGATCGAGAAGACAGCGGTGGGGTGTGAGAGGCTCTCCTCCTGCCGCGGTATAGATGTCCAGCAGGGTCAGGTCACAGGGATTGCCGGCAAGCCGAATGCCTCCATGCGGACCGCGTGCGGTCTCCAGAATATCGGCATGCACCAGCTTCTGGACCACTTTGGCAAAGTGGTGATAGGAAAACCCGAGCTCCTTTGCGATCCGTGAAGAGGGTTGATATCCCTGATCTCCGTCGCTCACCCAGAGACAGGTGTGCAGGGCGATGGACAGGGCATCGGACATATGGACTAAACCGGGCATGAAAATCCTTTCTCACAAAATATTGGTATCACAATACCAGATATATCAAAAAATGCAAATTTGGTGCGAAAAATCCCGTATGTTTGGCAATCGAACCGGCCTGTGTTACCCTTTAAAGCTCATAGTTGTGAGGTTTTATAAGGATTCAGCATGAAAACAGTCATTATTGGCGGGGTAGCGGGTGGAGCGAGCACGGCGGCGCGGTTGCGTCGACTGGACGAGAAGGCGGAGATCGTGCTGCTGGAGCGCGGTCCGGACATTTCGTATGCGAATTGCGGACTGCCGTACCATCTGGGAAAGATCATTCCCGAGCGCGACTGGCTGCTGGTGATGACCCCGGAGAATTTCCGTGCCCGGTTCAACGTGGATGTGCGGGTGAACCACGAGGTCACTGCCATCGACCGGGAGAAGCGAACGGTGTCGGTCCTCAATCGTCAGGATGGGACGGTGCGCGAGGAGCGCTACGACAAGCTGGTGATCGCCACAGGGTCCTCGCCGATGCAGTTGGATTTGCCGGGCATTGATCTGCCGGAGGTGCTGCAGTTATGGACGCTGGAGGACATGGATCGCATCGCCAAGCAGCTGGATGCGGGTGCGAAGAGCGTGGTGGTCGTGGGCGGCGGATTCGTGGGCATGGAACTGGCGGAAAGCCTGCGCCATCGCGGTCTGGAAGTCACGCTGCTGGAGATGGGGCGCCAACTCCTGCCGACAATGGATGAAGAAATGAGTTCGCTGCTGGCCGAGGAAATGCGGCTGGCCGGCATCGTGGTGGAACTGGGCGCAGCCGTCTCGGCCTTTTCGTCTGAGGAGAACGGTGTTCGGGTGGCGGTGAAGGACGGCCGCACCTGGACCGCGGATGTCGTGACGCTCTGTGTGGGAGTGAAGCCCAACTCGGCGCTGGCAAAATCGGCGGGAGTGGACGTGGGGCCGAGAGGTCACATCGTGACCAATGCGCAGATGCAGACCAACGATCCGGATATTTTCGCTGTGGGCGATGTGGTCCAGGTGCTCGATCCCATCTTCAATCAGCCGACAGCGGTCCCGCTGGCGGGCCCGGCCAACCGGCAGGGGCGGATTGCAGCCGACAACATTGCGGGCCGCACGAGTTCCTATGCCGGCACCTATGGCGCTTCCGTGGTCAAGGTCGGCAATCTGACGGCGGCCAGCTGCGGCCATACCGAAGCGCGCCTGAAAACGATGGAAAAAACCTATCAGAAGGTCTATCTGCATCCCGGTTCGCATGCGGGCTACTATCCGGGAGCCAAAACCCTGCACATCAAATTGCTTTTCGGAGAGGACGGCAGCATCTATGGCGGCCAGGTCGTCGGCGGCAGCGGCGCGGACAAGCGTGCGGATGTGCTGGCGACGGCGATGCGCGCAGGGTTGAATGTGCGGCAGCTCGCGGAGCTGGAACTCTGCTATGCGCCCCCGTTCAGCTCGGCGAAGGATCCGATCAGCGTGGCCGGTATGATCGCGGCCAATGTGTTGAACGGCGATACGAAGGTGGTGCAGGCCGATGCCTTACCCGAAGGCGCTCTCCTTCTCGATGTGCGCGAGCCCGCTGAACTGGCGATGGGGGAGATCCCCGGCGCCATCAGCATTCCACTTCATCACATTCGTGCACGAGCATTCGAATTGCCGAAGGACCGGCTGATTGTGGTGTATTGCCATCAGGGGCTTCGGGCCTATGTGGCCGAACGCATCCTGCGTCAGATGGGCTACGATGTCGCCAACCTGTCCGGTGGCTATCTGACGTGGACCCAGTTCCAGCCGGAAAAATGGATGCCGACCGACGATGAAATCACGCTGTCCTGCACCGGAAGCGAAGGCGGGCCGCACATCGAATCGGATGAGGAGGAGCCGGGCATCGTTGTCGATGTGCGGGCGCTGCAGTGTCCCGGCCCGGTGGTCCGCATCAAGAAGGAGCTCGATGGCCTCACGACCGGCACCTCCATCAAGGTGCTGGGGGCGTCGGGTTTCGCACCGGATCTGAACAACTGGGCCAAATGCAGCGGTCACAAGGTCGTGAAGCTGGAGCAGAAGAGCGATCACCTCGAAGCGATTGTGCGGAAGGGAACGGCTCCGGCCTGCTCCACTGCAACAGGAAGCGCCGCCTCCGGTGCGATGGTTCTGTTCAGCAACGATCTCGACAAGGCCATGGCCGCGATGATCATTGCTATGGGCATGGCCGCCTCCGGAATGCAGGTCAGCATCTTCTTCACCTTCTGGGGATTGACCGTATTGCGGAAGAATCCCGGACCGCAGACGAAGAAGACTCTGATCAGCCGGATGTTCGGCTGGATGCTGCCGAAGGGCGCCTCCAAGCTGGCCCTGTCCAAGATGCACATGGCCGGCATGGGCACTGAGATGATGAAGCACGTGATGCGGCAGCAGAATGTGGCCTCGCTACCCGAGATGATTCAGAGCGCGAGAGAGCTCGGCGTCAAATTCATTGCCTGCGATATGGCCATGGACATGATGGGCATCAAACGCGAAGAACTGATCGAGGTGGATGAAGTCGCCGGTGTGGCCACCTTCATCGCCCGTGCAAAGGAAAGTGGGCCCACGCTCTTCATCTGATTTTGGCTGGGTCGCCCTGCCACCTTGTGTGGCAGGAGGCAACCGTGGGCTCCTGCCGGACAAGCCGGCAGGGGGCCTAGAGCTAGGTGGACGCGTGTTTAGCGACGATGCGGAAAGTCGAGATACAGCACGTCCGGGTTGTGCTTCCAGTTTCGCGCGGCTTGCAGATTCGAAAACACGCGCAGGCAGAACGACCGGATTTCAGCGGCATCCAGCGGAGCATAGTGCGAGTGCGATTTGGTTTTTCGGCGGCGCCGGGGCGTGGGGGCAAAGCCCGCGGCGTAGAGGCCGCGCAATCCAAGCAGGCCGGTGCCGGAGGTGTCGTCCCAGGCGGGTGCGAGTTGTTCCAACAGCGCCCGCAGTCCGGGCAGCAGGGTGATTTCCATCCACCCGGCTTCCTCCTGGCGCAGGCGCCGGAAGTCGAGCGTCCAGAGAATTTTTCCTTCAGCGGTGATCGTTCGTGCAGGCCGAACCAGTTTGGAGGCGAACAGCTGCCAGACCAGCAGGGGAACCGGGCCCGGCCAGATTTCCGGATCAAAAACGGGTAGCGGGCCGGAACTGGACAGATGATCGGCCGCCCACTGCGCGGCGGCCTCATCCTGATGCAGGGTGCGCAGTGCACGATAAATCATCATGTGCAGATAATCATCGGGAAGCGGCGGGGAGAGGCGCTGATCGGCTAGGTATTGCGAAACTGCGGCGGTAACCGCCTCGGCGGCTGCCGGTTCCAGAGGGACCGACTGTGCGCTCTCGCGCAGCAGGGATTCCAGATGCGCGCGCAGGATTTCGCGGACTTCATTGCTGGAGGGAATCACTTTCATGCGGCCGCGCCGGTGAAGTTTTCCATACTATGGAAACCATTTTCAGGATTTTTCCATAGTATGGAAAAAATGTTTCCACAGTGTGGAAACATCAGGGGAGAGAAATGTGTCGCCGGCAAACGCATGAGGGACGAAGCGGCCTACTGGCGGCCGATGAGATTTTCGATCTCAGAGAGAAACTGGGAGGCATCGCGGAAACGGCGATAGACCGAGGCAAACCGGAGAAAGGCGACCTCATCGAGTTTTTCGAGCTTGTCCATCACCTTGCGGCCGATGACGGTGGAAGGCACTTCGCGCTCATACTCCGCATCGATTTCCTGGACGATGTCATCGACCAGCAATTCGACCTGCGGTTCGGATATGGGGCGTTTGATGGCAGCATGCTCGATGGCAGCCTGAAGCTTCTTCCGATTGAAGTCCTCATGCCGGCCGTCGCGTTTAAGCACGCGAAGAACGGCTTTAACCACTTCTTCATACGTCGTGAACCGGTGGCCGCACTTGGAACAGACCCGTCGGCGGCGGATGACTTCGCCGCTTCGAATCGAGCGGGAATCAATGACTTTGTCGTCGGATTGAGAACATTTAGGGCAACGCATAGAAGAAGTGTGCGAAGGGGGGGCGGGGAAGTCAAGCATGGAGGATATCCGGAGCAGATGTACGTGGACGCTTGCTTTTTTGGCGCGGGTTGCGGAATATGGGGCGTATGAACGAACGCGACGATCATGGAATGCGAATCTACCTGAAGGAAATCGGGCAGGTGGCTCTCTTGACGAAAGAAGAGGAAATCAAGCTGGCCGCCCGAATCAAGAAGGGGGATGAAGCGGCCCGCCAGCATATGATTCAGGCTAATCTCCGGTTGGTGGTGAAGATTGCGGGTGACTATTCGCGGTTGGGCCTTCCGCTGTTGGATCTGATTTCCGAGGGGAATATGGGCTTGATGAAAGCCGTGGAGCGGTTTGACCCCAAGAAGGGCGGCAAGCTGAGCACCTATGCGGCATGGTGGATCAAACAGGGCATCCGCCGCGCGCTGGCCAACCAGGGCAAAACCATCCGATTGCCTTCACATATGGTCGATAAACTGTTTCGGATGCGCCGAACACATGAAGCGCTTTCGCATGAACTGGGCCGGGTTCCAACCCCCAAAGAACTAGCCACTCGCCTGGATGTCACCGAAAAGACCGTGAAGTACTGGCTCGAAGTTTCGCAGCGCCCCACCTCGCTGGATGTGCCGTTGGGGGAAGACGGGCGCGACACCCTGAGCGATACCCTGAGCGACGCCAAAGCCAAATCACCATTTGACGATCTGAATGATTCGCAGCTGCTGGAAGAGATGGGGCTGTATCTCAAGGATCTGAACGAGCGCGAACAAATTATTTTGGAGCATCGATTCGGACTGAACGGAGTGGATCCCGAATCGCTGGAGGAAGTGGGGGGGCGTTTAGGTATTACGCGGGAGCGGGTGCGTCAGCTGCAGAATCAGGCGCTCGCGACTCTGCGGGAGAAAATGCTACAGGAATAACCGTCCGCGCCACGCCTGCGGCCCGGGACATCGGAATTCATCGCCAGGCAATCGTAAGGAAAAACACAATGGCTGAACAATCAATCAATGACATCCAGATGGATACCGCCAACCTCTACCGCGAGGAGGCCTATACAGATTTGAAGGCAGGTTCGCTTCGCAAGATGGTGCCGATTACCGCAGAAGGCGCGGATGATCCTTCACGCGACCCGATGTTTACAGCAGTGACGCAGGTGATGACGCCGGGCGGTGTGCTGCCTCTGAATGGTCAGGTCGAAGGGGCCAAAACACTTCCCGAAGCTCTGGCTGGATTCTCTGGAACCATCCAGAAGGCGGTGGAGAAGCTGAAAGAAGAGATGGCGGCGATGCAGCGGGAACAGGCATCGAAAATCATTGTGCCGGGTGGTGAGTCACCCAAGGGCGACCTGCTCATTTAAGGTATTCCGCTCATTGCGAGCGGTTGACGATCACCGGTGTAAGCCGGTGATCTTTTTTTTATTCGGGTTGTGAGGTAGCGGCATCCAGCACATGCTGGAGTGCGGCCAGGGCCGCTTCTTTTCGGATCTCGGCTCGGGATCCCTCAAATTGGTGTTCGAACACCACGGTTTCAAAAGGGGGCGGAGCGGCGATGCCCATCAGCACCAGTCCCACTGGTTTGTCGGGAGTGCCGCCGCCCGGACCGGCAATGCCCGTGATGGAGAGGGCCAAATCTGACTCTGTTTTTTTTCGAATGCCTTCGACCATGGCCTGAGCGGTTTCCGCACTGACGGCTCCATGTGTTTCAAGGAGATCAGAAGGTACGTCAAGAAACTGCTTTTTGAGTTCATTGGAATAGGCAATGACTCCGCCGAGATACCACTTGGAACTGCCGGGCAGATCCGTCAGAAGTGCACCCACCCACCCACCCGTGCAGGATTCGGCGGTGGCCAGTGTGCGGCCTTGAGCAACCAGAGCGAGGGCGATGCGGGCAACGAGTGTTTCCATGAATAGAGCCTACGCCTCTCCCGGGAATTTGAAAAGTCTGTGCGGGACATTTCATGGGAGATGTGGCAGACTCAACAGTCTATGAAAACAGTGTTAGTGACAGGTGCGGGCGGACTCGTGGGATCGGAAACGGCCCGGCATTATTGCCGGCAAGGCTGTCGTGTGATCGGGGTGGACAACAATCTGCGGGAGTATTTCTTTGGGTCGGAGGCGTCCACTCGCTGGGCAGTCGAGGAACTGCAGACGGCGTTTCCGGATTCCTTTTCAGCGGCGGCGGCGGATATTCGCGATTTCGAAGCCCTGCGCCCAATTTTTGAAGCCGGCGACTTTGATCTGATTGTGCATACGGCGGCGCAGCCGTCCCACGACTGGGCGGCGCGGGAGCCATTCACCGATTTCAGCGTGAATGCACAGGGGACCCTGAATTTGCTGGAGGCGACCCGGCAATGGGCCCCGGAAGCCGTTTTCATCTTCACCTCGACCAACAAGGTATATGGGGATACGCCCAATCGGCTTCCGTTGACGGAGCTGGAGACACGCTGGGAGTGTACGGAAGGACCCTATGCTGAGAAGGGGATTGATGAATCGATGAGCATTGATCAAACCACTCATTCCCTGTTCGGTGCCTCCAAAGTGGCGGCCGATGTGATGGTGCAGGAGTATGGCCGCTATTTCGGTTTGAAGACGGGCGTGTTCCGCGGGGGATGTCTGACCGGACCGCGACACTCCGGTGCGGAACTGCACGGATTTCTGGCCTATCTGATGAAGTGTGCTGCCACGGGCCGGGAATACCGGATTTTCGGATACAGGGGGAAGCAGGTCCGCGACAATATTCACAGCGAAGATTTGGTGAATGCTTTTGACCAGTTCTTCCAGGCGCCGCGTGCGGGCGAAGTGTATAACATGGGGGGGAGCCGCTTCAGCCATTGTTCGATGATGGAGGCGGTCACGCTGTGCGAAGAGTTGACGGGGAAGAAGATGAAGACGACCTATGTGGAAACGAACCGAACGGGGGATCACATCTGGTGGGTCAGTGATGTCTCAAAGTTCCAAGCGCATTATCCGGAGTGGACCTTGACCAAGAACGTCCGCGATATTCTCTCTGAGATTCTGGAATACAATCTTCCGCGCTGGAAAAACGAAGAGTAGGAGCGGAGCCCATGCCACAGAAAGAACCCCAGCTGATTTTCTGTGACGGACTCCTGCTGCTGCGTGAAGGAGAGGGCTGGGAGCCGGCTCGGGCGGAGGTGGTGATTGCCGAACTGCTGGAACAGCGACAGTCCCGCGATTCTTTTCTGATGAAGCCGGAGGGCGTGATGGTGATGGCCGTATCGGGAGAGCCCGACCCGCCGCCCGCTGGGTGTGTATGGGCCCGAGTCCGGCAGCTGATTGCCGTGGATTCCCCCTGGGCTTCGGCAGCTTGCCGGGCGCTGGGATTGATCAACTGGCGGGCCCGTCATCGATTTTGCGGGAGTTGCGGCGGGCTCATGGAGGAACATGTCACGGATGTGGCACGACAGTGCAGTCTATGCGGCCATGTGCAGTACCCAGCGATTGCACCCGCCATTATTGTACGGGTGGAAAAGGATGGCCGCATTTTGCTCGCCCGGCATGTGCAGCGCATTCAGGACCTGTATACCTGCCTCGCAGGCTACATCGAGGTTGGCGAATCGGCGGAAGACTGTGTGCACCGGGA
>Ga0207996_1000384_pt1 | contig 40415 bp, 34 predicted proteins | sample AntAceMetag02UKG_FD_184773 | JGI IMG/M metagenome (GOLD analysis project Ga0207996, IMG submission 184773) | Saline lake microbial communities from Ace Lake, Antarctica - Antarctic Ace Lake Metagenome 02UKG (SPAdes) (version 2) | ecosystem: Environmental > Aquatic > Non-marine Saline and...
TCAACGCTGGGCGGCAAAAGATCCATCTGATGTCTTTCACCATATCTATAGGCCATTCTATATTCTCCTTTAAGTCTCCTGTCTTATTATTTGTATAATTATACCGAATGGCTCTGGATATTTTTAGCGTTTTTTTTATGAGTGGAGGTAAGCGGACCGGGTTTAATTGCGACACAGTCTGCAAGCGTGTTTTGTCAAATAGAGTATAAGTTGCTGGATATTAATTGGTTGCGCAAGCGCCGGATATGATCGATTGGCCAGATTTCAGTGAACCCCGTTTTCTCGTAGCGGCAGCCTTCAGGCTGCCACTAGTGGTTCATGGTCATAGGTTGGCCGAACAATACCTCTTCGAAAGGCTATATCCGGAAACGCCTTACAATCTCCAGGCCGGCTTTTATATGTCTTAATCCTTCGGGAATAGAACTGATCCTGAATAGAGACTGAAAAACATATACCGGTCGATAATAAAAGCTTCTATATGCTCTCCGGATATATTCTTCCAGTTTCTTTTCCTCTAAGCCGGTCTCATACGAGGACTGCCTGGCATTAAATCGTGACCAATCATCTCCCAATCTTTTCCTGACTTGATCGAAGAGTTCACAGCCGGGATAAGGAGTATTGATATTAAAGGAGGCATACCTTGCCGGAAGTTCCAATGCCAGATTAATGGTCTTCCGGATACTCTCCTCCGTCTCCCCCGGGTTTCCAATCATAAAGAACGCCACCGGTTCAATCCCTTCTTCAACGCACCACTGGAATGATTGCTTAACCTGCTTTATGGTTACCGGTTTCCCCAGTCGCCGGAGGATATTTTCATCACCGGACTCGACCCCGAACTGGATCTGATAACACCCCGCCTTCTTCATCCAGGCCAGCAGTTCCCGGTTAACCGTATCAACCCGGGAGAGGCAGATCCATTCAATCTTCAACTGCTCCTTGATTATCTCCCGGCAGAGGCTAATCACCCTCTCGTGCTCAATAGTAAAAGTATCATCCCAGAAACCAATATCCCTGATCCCGTATCTCTCCACCATCAACCTTAATTCAGCAACTATACCATCGATCTTCCGCGGCCGCCAGGTATGACCATAGTATGCCCGGGTAGCGCAAAATTTACATTTATATGGGCAGCCGCGGGCGCTCAGGATCAGCCCAAAGGGACGATGGCGGGCAAACGGGGCGGAATATTTTTCATTAGGAATAAGATCCCGGGCCGGTAACGGCAGCGCGTCGATATCTGCCAACAGCTGACGATCTGGATTATGGACAATCTGATTCCCGGACCGGAAAGACAAGCCATTGACCTCTTCCAATCCGCACCCCCTCTCAAGCGCGGTTATCAGATCGCAGGAGGTCTCTTCGGGTTCTCCCCGGATAATATAATCAATAGGGAGCGCTTCCAGACTTTCTTGAGGAAGGACAGTAACATGAGTTCCCACCGCCGCTATCCGGACATCGGGAATTTCGTTTTTCAGTCGTCTGTAAAAGCGGCCGGCGAAATTAACCGACGGGGTCGCGAGGGTAAAGAAAATGATATCCGGTCCAAGTTCTTTAATCCGGCTGATCGCTTCAGATGGGCTGTAATTCTCTGCCCGGCAATCAAGAAAATCCACCCGGCTACCAGACCATTCCCGAAGAGCTCCGGCCAGATAAGCCAGGCCGATCGGGGTTAAGAGGTAGTTGGATTTCAGGAAAATCCCGGGGCAGCGGGCTAAGACCGCATCGGTCTGAACAGGCTGTTTCTTATCTTCAATCGGGAGGACAAGAAGGAGTACTTTCATTAAATTAGCGCCTGCGGCGCAAATTAATCGTTAAAGATAACTGACGTTGAAAAATAAGGACGTTGAAGAGAAAAGACGTTAACGGTCGTTACAAACAACGGACGTTAAAAATTACGGGTGTTTACAGTAATCTGTGACCGGTTATCGGTAATCTGCCACGTGCTGATTTAAAGTTATCACTTTTTCTGATTGGAACTACCGGTTCTTCACCCCCCAACCTCCCCCCTTTTTGAATATCCAACAGCCAACAAGGAATATCCAATATCCAAGTTCGCTCCATATCCCGCTTTCAGCGGGACCTCCGCTTTGCCACAGTATTGTTTTTCTTCATTGGATATTCCTTGTTGGATATTGGATATTCACTGCTTACCGCTTACCGCTTACCGATTATTTTCTCCTAAAGTAGCTCTTAACTATATCAACCCCCAACCGAAATTTATACTTAACCACCACCGACGGCATCTGGTCACATTGCGAAAAACAGCTGCACCGGCCTTCGTGGATAAATTGGCGGATCGCGCGCATCTTCTCCCCCTGCCAGATCTCATCAAATGACTCCACCGCCAGATCACCGACTTTCTTCATCAGTGTGGGGCAGCAATATACCCCTCCGTCAACATGGACCATAACCGAAAAGAAGGTGGAGTAACAGGGGATCACCTGCTTGAATTGCTTCTCCAGCAGATTCTTTCTGAGATAATCCAACTGCACCTGATTGAATATAATGTTGGCGAAATAATAGAGCCGTCCGAAGAGATTCGCCTTCTCCCGGCTCAGAACACCGGCCTGATCGTCGTCAATCCGCTTTAAGAGACCGGTAACCTCTTCAACCTGACTGGCGGTGAGATCAAAGTCCATCTCCTCGTTATGGAGAGAGCCGAAGACCGCGGCCGGCTTGGCGGTAAACTCCACCCCGATCTCCTTTGCCATCAGATAGGTGGGCCAGATCTCCCGATAGTTATCCGGCTGGATAGTCAGCTTGGCGCCAACCTTAAGATTAGGACGACCCTCGGCCAGGTCAGACAGCCGGCGGAGGGTCTCGGTCGCCCGATCGTAACTCCCGGGAACTCCTCTCAGGCGAACATGGGTCTCGCGGGTCCCATCGATCGAGACATTCATGATCAGAGAGAGGCCCGGCAATTCCAGTATTCCCTTAACCTGCTCCAGGATCCGGTCGGTAGACATTCCGTTGGTAGTCACCAGAATCATCTTCAATCCGGAGTGGTTAAACTTCCGGGTCAACTCGACCAGATCGACCAGGAACGGCTCCCCTCCCCCGAACTCGATAATCTGAAAGTCCTTAAAATAGCGGGAACCGGTAAGCTTCTCTATCACTTCAGATGAAGTATCAATCCGGGGACGCTCCTTCCAGATATTGCACATCACACATTTCAGGTTGCACCGATTGGTAACCGTGAGATGAAGGATCGCCGGATGAAGGAGGCGGGGATTCCCGGTAGCTTTCCCGATCATCGATTTAATAAAATTTATAATTAGTTTCAACATAACAGTGCCTACATACAGATGAACTTAACAACAAATGACTGATAAAACTTATACAACTGCCTCGCCTCGGGCTAAATTTAACAGACGATTGAATGTGATTGGATGTGAATTTCAAAAAAACCGAACTGTAATTAATTTGATAGTTGAAGAATAGTATATAATACAACGATAACCTTCATCCAAAGATATTGGTCATATTCTTTAATTCACATCCAATCACATTCAATCGTCTGTTAAAATGCGTCCCCCCCTGCCAGGCGAACTTATAAAAAAATTCGTCTGTTCACACCATCCGTTTCCCCTTCTCCCGAAAAAGGCGAATATCATTTTTCCCGGGGTATGAGAAATACTCTCCGTCCTCCGCCCGGTTTGAAATCTCCGGTATATCGTTCTCTGCAATCCTCCGGATCGCCTCCTGAAAAAGTCGCGGCGTCTTTTCTATAACCTTACCATAGAGAGAGAAGAAAGTATCTTCCAGTTCAACATCTATCTTCTCCTGGACTATAATTCGGCCATCATCATATTTCTCGTTCATAAAATGCACGGAGATGCCGATCTCTCTCTCGCCATTCAGCATCGCCCAGAAGATCGGATAGATCCCGCGATAACGGGGCAGAAGAGCGGCATGCCGGTTTAAACAACCAAGGGGAGCAAGGCTGAGAATCCCTTTTTTCAGAAGAAAGCCCTGGCTAGAGATAATCAGATCCGGTGTAAGTTCTTTGACTTTCCCCAAGAAATCCTTCTTATTCGGACTGCTGGATCGGATCAAGGGAAGCTTATGCCGGGAGGCCAACTCAACTATTGACGCCGGTGAGCCCCCGAAGCGGGAGATCCCGGTATATCTCCGGAACATCTGCTTCAGCACCTGGATAGCTTTCTGAAAAAAACTCCTGGCCCCGAGAAACCGGAGATAGTAGCGATAAAATTTCAATCCCTTGTTCCGGGGATCAAACGGCACCAGCCCGATCCCAACCACCTGCCCCTCCAGCCTCCTTATCAACTCATCAAAGATAGCAGGCTGATAGGTACATTCATCTTCAATTAAAAGAAATATTTTCATTGTCTTCTATCCCCCCTCACCCTGCCCTCTCCCCAAGGGAGAGGGTTCCAATCGGGGGGACACTCTCGCCCCGCCCATGCGTATCCCCCTCTCCCTGTCCATGCGTATCCCCCTCTCCCTGGGGAGAGGGGTTAGGGGTGAGGGGTGGGTAAATCCCCCTAATATTTTCTCCCGATTAAATAACTCGATATCCCCCACACTATACCAAACCCCGCCACCAGCATATTCAGCGGAAGAAATAGCAGGAGCCGGATTAAAAAAGCCGCCTCCATAATTCTCCTCATATAGTTAAGCATCCCTGTATTGCTGATCCAGATCCCCAGGAGAGCGATTATCACAACCCAGAGTCCGATCAGGGGGCAGAATACCAGTCCCCCCAATCCCCCCAGCAACCCCACTCCGGCAAATGCCAGCCCCGCGATGAAACCAAGCGGGACCGAAGTGGTTCCAGAGAATACCGCCCCGGTCTTACCCCGATTCCTCAGCCAGGTGCGGGTCTCATCCGACGACCTCTTGAAATCATTCTTCAGAAGTCCGCAGAGGGAGTAATATTTATTATGCCTGACCTCCAGCTCCCGGTCAATCCTGACCTTCCCTCCCCCTTCCCAGATCCGGTTCCCAAAATCGGTATCTTCCAGACTGGGAGTACTATACTTCGAGTCAAAACCGCCAAACCGGAGAAAGAGATCCCGGGGAACCGCGGCGATACTGGTATAGAAGAGGGCTGAGTCTACCGGAGACTGAAGAAAAGAATACCGGAGCCAGAGATTCTTATACTGACTGCTGAAATTGCTGAAATCCATCCGGGCGCTCTGGACGCCGGTCAATCCCCAATTCCTTTTATCATCATCCCGATAAAACCGGCCCACCGCGTCCAGACAACCGTCACCGACCACCACATCAGTATCTATAAATAGCAGTATCTCTCCCCGGGCAACCGCAGAACCTTCATTCCTGGCACCGGCCGGACCAAGATTACTATCCAGCCTTACTACCCGCCCCCAGTCCAGAGCAAATCCGGGAAGTTCCACCGGCGAGGGGGAAGCATCATCAACCACGATCACCTCAAACTCCGGATAAGAGACACGGGTGAACGGCTCCAGGCATTCCAGAAGTGATGAACCGGGGTTATGGGCGGGAATGACTACCGAGATGAAGAGGGGATCTGATCTGCTGTTTTCTTCTCTTTCCATTTTTTCACAATATAGCAGAGATTTGCAAAACCGTCTCTCCACATCCTAAGCTTGCTGTCACCCAGTCGGATATTGATATATAATATTGGGAGCTCCGCCGCCTGCAGTTCCGGATGGGTAAATGTCTCGATTTTAATCTCTTCCGAGAGAGCCCAGCCATCGCTCTCCAGGTTAATCCGGGAGAGAATCTCGCGCTTAAAGGCCCAGACCCCGGACTGGGAATCATATATCCAGAAACGGAAGAAGAGCCAGATAGTAATATCCAGGAACATATCTCCCAGAAACCGGAGGAGGCTGGTAAAGGTCCGGAAGCGATCCGGAATACGACGCGCGGTGACGAAGTCGACTTCATTATCAACCATATGCTTGATCAGCCTCGGATAGTGCTCAAAGAGGCAGGTCCCGTCAGCATCCATGGTGATAATAATATCCCCTTCAGCCGCCTGAAAACCGGATTTAAGAGCTATCCCGTATCCCAGTTGTTTCTCTTCCACCACCCGGCATCCAAAACCCCGTGCCACCTCCCCGGTCCCATCAGTAGAATTATTATCTACCACCACCACCTCGTCGATATAAGTAGGAACATCTGGAAGCAGATGCGCCAACCCCCCTTCCTCATTATGAGCCGGAATCACTAATGAAATTTTCTTATTAAAAAGCATTTGTCTTAAGCGTACTTAAATTTTTCGGCATTCAACAATCTTTAACGTTTTAACGACTTTTAACGTCCTTTCTTTCCAACGATCTTCAACGTCTTTTCTTTTCAACGTCCTTATTCTTCAACGTCCTTTATTTGTATATTTTGCCCACTTCAATCCCAGATATTCCTTAATAATCGATGGATAGACCCTGGGGTTAAAGAGAATGTTCAGAGTCAGAAAACACTCATATGTGCAGAAACATTTAGTATCCCGTATTACTTTCCGGGCATGATCTCCCTTTTCACTGAACCAGATCTTCTTGAAATCATAATCAAAGTCCCGGACATTTCCCATCTTCAGATCATCGTGCAGTTCACAGGGGAGAACCTCCCCGTTGGCAAATAAGGCGCCTCCCAGAACTCCAGCATAACAGGGAAGGACCATCCGGTTCTCCCGAATAACTTTGGCGATTACTCGGTGACGGATAATCCGCTTGGCATTAATAACATCCGCAAATGGGAACCGGTCATAACCGGTCAGCATCCTCTCCTTAATCCCCTTCTCCATCGCCCGGGCATATTTCTCATAGTTTTCTATATTGAAGAATTTGGCGGACGGTTCCATAGGCTTCCCCCTACAGAGGAGAGTAAAGATTGTATCCGCTTCCGTATTCTCGGTGAAATATTTATACATGCCCAGAAGCTTAGTATCGTTATAGGAAGAGACAGTCGTTTCAATAGTGGTGGTAAAATGAGGATATTCCTTCTCCAGTTTCTTCAGTTCGGAGAAGGTGGTCATGGCCTTCTTGAATAACCCCGGAGTCCGCCGGATTTCGTCATGATCCTCCCCTATGCCGTCCACCGAAACATCAACCATAAAATCAAGATCCGGGCAGGTGTCAAGGACACTCCGTACCGTCTCAATAACATTACTGGTCAGACCACCGTTAGTTGGAATCCCAACATTAAGAACATGGTTATTGCGGTGAAAGATCCGGACAATCTCGGACAGGTCTTTCCGGAGAAACGGCTCGCCCCCGGTAGGGAGAAGGAAGAGAAAATCATCCATATGAGCCGAAACCTTCTCGATCTCATCTATGGTAAGTTCATCCTTGCCCGGATGAATCCCTCCGAGAAGGCAGTGCTTGCAGTCTGCGTTACAGTTCTCGGTAATAAAGAATACAAGATAGATCGGTGACGCGTTCTTCTTGAAGAAAATCAAAGGTGCGTATTTAAGATAATTGGCAAATCCCATAACAAATTCCTTTAATTGCTTTTTGATTACTATATAATATACTACATACTTAATAAATTTATCTATACATTTTTAAGCTGCCCCGATTCACTTATGAATAATATTTTGTCTATAGACCTGGAATCATGGATCCACTTTTACGAGGGTATTAGCCCCTCAGAGAATAGTTGGTTAGGTGTAGAACGAAAAAAGGTTGATAATAAGTTCATCCCTTCTTCAACCAGAATTATTCTCAATCTTCTTGAGAAAAGCAAAAACAAAGCAACTTTCTTCGTTCTGGGGGAACTATACGATTGGTATCCTGAAGTGATTAACGAAATTAGAGCAAGAGGCCATGAAGTAGCTTACCACGGTCATGATCATCGACTAATTAATACCCCGGATGAACTTCAGACTCAGCTCACACTATCCAGTTCATTTCTTAATACATTCCGACCGATAGGGTTCCGAGCACCTCGACTTTTTCTTCAATCCGCTTGCATGGCTACACTCAAGGAACACGGCTTCACATACTCCTCATCTTCCTATGGTCCCTTTCAGAGCAAGAGGCTGATCAGCACTATTCAAGAATTACCAATATCAACTTCCCCATGGTTTGGACATTCAATAAACCCACTACAACTCCCCCGTCCTCTTTCACCGGGTTTACTCCTTAAGGAGAATCCCTTCGGCAGCGGGTTAGCTGCAAATATATTGGGGAGACATACTTCTTATTTCATCAATAGGCAAAATAGAAAGGGCCTTCCGACGGTCCTGATGCTCCATCCCTGGCAACTTGTCCCGCCTAAACAGATCGTGGGATTCCAGGCCCGAAAAAAAGTGATCTTTCATCACCCGCTATTCTTTCCTTATACTCTTAACCGGGGGGACACCTTACAATACCTTATCCGTTCACACCAATTTATCTCTTTCGAGAAATATCTGATTGGATAACGGTCCAGGGGAAACACCTATTCCCAGAAAGAAAAAACATTACGCAGGATCGGAAGATACTCCAGGGATAGTAAATTCCAAGCGATAACTTCTATCCCGATCGTAGTTGGGATCAATAATCTTCCCCCCGTAAGAAAGGTAAAAGATAAGCGCGGCTTTATACCACTTTCTAACCGCAAGACGGTATCTGGATAGATCATTATCCCTGAAATATTCAATCGCCCTATCAAATAGTGCCCGGGGGTATTTTTCGCCAGTTTCCATATCGGTTAGGGCACAACTGTCTTCCAGAACCCCGAAAGAGAGTATTTCTCCAAATGGCTTATCATAAATACCATCAGCCCTGATCTCCCGATTGTGCATATCCCGGATGACACCCAGAATCGTTCCTATCATAGCAGGCTTCTTGATTATACTGACAAGAAGAATGCGGCTGATCATTCCAAAATGATGCTTCAGCCCCCTGGACATAAAGTGGAGAGGGTCTAGCGTATAGGAGATCCAACCAATATATCGTTCCTCATGGATAGCCAGATCGCATTTAAACAAGCCGTCCCTTACCAGGGTTCCATAATAAAAATCTCTGCAGAATCGTTCGCCTAGCTGGGGGAGCGGGCTCTCTTCCCCCAAAAGCCTGCTGTGAAAATCAGCCGCCGCCTGGATGTGGCCACGGTTATCAGGATTAAGCGGAATTATCATAAGAACGGAGGTCTTCCTCCCGTCACCATTATCTTCTGACCTGTCGTATAATCTGAATGAGATGAAGAAAGAAAAATAATCGCACGCGCTACGTCGATAGGGGTTGCCATACGCCCCATTGGCTCTCCTCCCTGATGAAGAATGGCGCCGGCTGATAGGTCGGTAGCAACTACACTGGGCTCAACCATATTGATCCGAATGTTCTTATCCGCGTACTCCACGGCCAGGCTTCTGGTAAGTCCAATCAGAGCACTTTTAGCGATAACATATCTGGCTTGGGCCGGGGGCGGGGAATCCGCGAAGATTGTCGACATATTAACAATCTTCCCTCCCCCGGATTTGAGCATACCGGGAATCACTGCCTGACAACAATTGAACGCTCCTTTCAGAGTAATATTCAGCTCAGCCTGAATATCATCCCAGATTAATTGAGAAAATTCCGACGGGCGGGCGCCACCAACAGCATTATTTATTAATATATCAGGCACACCAAAACGCTTACGGATTTTATTTATCATCGCATCGACATCAGAACGAAGTGAGACGTCAGCCCGGCAGGAAAATGCCTCACCTCCCCCAGCCCGGATTTCGCGGACGATGCGTTCCGCATCCTTCTTACCCCGGAAATAATTCACTACCACCCGGGCTCCATAAATAGAGAACAATTTACTCGCTGTTTCTCCAATACCCCGGCTCGCTCCTGTTATCAATACTACCTTCCCGGCCAGTCCTGGATCGACCGCATCTTCTCTGAGGCCGGATATTGATGGCATGATCGGAGATGGTTTCCCTACCCGGACCTTTGCTTCTCCAGAAACCATGTCAGGTTGATGGGAATTTTCTGTTGTGATTGAGATCTTCTCCACTAGGGAACTGGTAGAAGCCGATTTAAAAATTACCTCCGCTTTCATTAGGTATTTAACTCCAAGCTGTAGCTGTTCGCGAAACTCACAATTAAATCCGATAAATGTCGCCAACCTTCCTGGCAGACTCATTCCCACTATAGTGGATATATACATAATACCGGCCATATTCGAAAGATGTAATCTAAGTTGAGTCAAAGGGAACATTCCGGCATAATCATTACCGACACCTTCTCTCCATATATCCGTTAATTTTTTTAATTGAGAGCTTTGGAGCCGGAAAGTAATCCCCGCGGAATCTCCTACCTTAATCTCCTGAAAAGCGATGCTTCTTTCTTTCAAACTCGAAGTAAAAACTCGGCCCTTCTTGGCAGGCTGATTGAGGATGAATTCTCCTCCAGAGTGATAAATCCCCTTGATACCACCTGAAGTAAGCAGGATGGATCGTCTGTTATCTTCAATCATCCATTCACAGGTAAATTCTCCGCTTTCCAAATTATATTCGGTTATTTCCCCGCTAAGTAGAAGTTTTTCATCGATAAAAACTGGTTTATAAAAACTTCCGTAAATCCGCTTAATCTCACATCCACCCGGTAGATTCCAGAAAAAATCAAAAAGACAGAGAAAGCTGACCGGAAGCATACCGTGTACGGTTTTTTCTCTAAAAACAGTCCTCCGAGCGTAAGACTCGTCCGAATGCAGGGAACTGCTGTCTCCCGTAAGCCTGGAAAAATCATCAAGCATCCCGGTTGAAATACGAAATCCAATCTTGAAGGCTGCCCCCTTCTTTAATTGTTCCTTCTTGTTTCTCATATCATCTTATCGGGGTCCAGGAAAGCAACTTCTTCCGGAAAAGGATAATCATTCTCCAGTAACCAGCCAAAGAGGTCCTTCTCTGGTTTTGATGTAAAACCTGATCGGAAGAAGAAATCGAAACAGGGCTTATTTTTAAGAGTAGTAAGATATTCAGCTAGCACCTCCGTGGCCCCCATTTCTTTTGCCTTGCGACAGGCAAACGCCAGCATGGTCTCCTCCACCTTCCTTCCGATCACACGGCAACTTAAAACAAAATCCGCGATTACGGCAGACTCACCGTAATGCTCTAGACTGATGATACCAGTCAATCCCGATTCTCCGAATTTATCCTCGACAAACACCACCCAGAAATTATGGGAGTCATGATCCGCCCATTCTTTGAGTACGGTTTCAGATAATCTCCTTGTCCGGAGATTCATTTGATTGGTTTTATTTAATAATTGTACCGCACGGGGTAAATTAGTTTGGTTGAGCTCCTCAGCCCAAATCTTGATTTCCAGCGTTTTAAGCCAGGAATTTAGTGAGGGCAGACGCCTCCGATCTTTCTTGCGTGCCAGTTCAGATTGATACAATCCTGTTTTTCCCCGATCCTCTTCGGTTACAGTGATGGAATCAAAACATCTAAGATCATTCAGCGCTTTTCGATACAGTAAGGGATTACCAGGCCATTCGGGGACCAGCACTTCCGGCAAAGCTTCCCGGACCCGCGAGCGTTCCCGGGGATTATCATCAATAAATACCACAGAACTTAGCCCCAGATTCAGTTCCTCTGTCAAAGAAACAATATTTTCCGCCTTGTCTTGCCAATTAATGCGCCAGGCAACCAGATCCTCCAGACGAATTACCATTCCGGGATGATTTCGTATCGCCTCCAGCGCTACCGCCTCTTCGTTTTTGCTAACCACTCCCAAAACAACTCCCATGTCGGTCAACCTCTTAAGCCCTTTCTGAAAATCCGCAAACGCTTCCCCTACCGAATCATGACCTCCTAGTCGGAGATTCTCCCACCCCATTTCCCCCACTATCCCTCCCCAGAGAGTGTTATCAAGATCAACTATCACCAGTTTTTTTCTCAATCCTAAAGATGCCGCCATCGCCGTTTTAATATCAGGAACGGCTTCTTTAAAGACCTCGTTGGAAAATGGGATTTTTGCCATATACCACAATAAAGGGTTATACGCCTCCTTCCCGGTCAACATCATCCAACGCATCGTGTCTAAAATATATATATTCGGCACCGGACTGAGAGCTTCCATCAATTGCAGGTTCATCTTCATAAGTGTGCGCCGGATTCCCAGGGGTGACTTCATGTCCAGAATTCCCAGTCCCCTGTCGTCACCGGGAATTACCCAAGATGGGATAAACAACTGTCCTGTCCTCCGCGCGGCTTCAACCACCAGATCGGAAAATACTTTCACTTCATCCGCGATAACTCCATCAAGAACCGGTTTATAATTCATTACTTTCTTGAAAGACGGGCAGATACGATCCGGAGTTGACCAGATGATGACAAACTCCGGTTTTGGATTCCAGTATCTATTATCAGATTCAAGGAGAAACTGAATCACATTATCGTAGGCGGGGAGAGTTACAACTTCCAGGGCCGGTAAAGAGGGGGCATTTGAGATATAACCGGCAAAATTGTCGATGGTAAACGAGGATAGCAGAAGGCACTTATGTTCCCTGACAGCCATGGCATTATTCCGGGGGGATATTCTTGATAAACTCAGCCAGAGTACCAATAGTGCGAAACGGGCTTGAGTCCTGCTGCATCGCTCTATCATCGATCAGTCCGACGTCATGACCAAGCCAGGAAGAGAGTTTCTGTTCCAGGGCGACTATTAGATTTACCATGCCCAATGAATCCAGACCACCGCCAGACCCGGAAAGCTTGGTATCTTCCGATTTAGCCAATCTATTATCCGCGGGAAGCATCTCATTCAGTTCATCAATAACCCCGAAAATAAGAGTAATAATATCAATGTCTGAAATTTTACTCATTACTATAATATCCTATCGGCATACATACGCTGAGGAGGCTAAACAAATAAATATATCATTTAACTGGAAGAAATTTGATTGACTACTATAACAGTCGGTAGATAATGATCAACAAATAATTAGTACTAACCGCTGCTAATAAGCCGTAAAGAATACAAAAAAACTACTCCCATTTACTATCCTGATCATAGAGAAAAGAACCAGTCAAGGCAATCTAAATGCGCACGTCCATAATAATCATCACGCTTATCGTGATCCTAATCCTTTCCCTATTTCTCAATTCATGGGGAATTAAATACGGCCTGCCGGACAAGCTCTACCCGGATGAGGGGAGAATCGTCAATCATGCTCTCGCCTTTGGTATGGGGGACCTTAATCCCCATTATTTCCATTATCCCGCGTTATCCATGTATCTCCTCTTTATTCTCTATGGTTCGTACTACATAGCGGGATACCTGGGCGGCTTCTTTCAGTCCCCAAATGATTTCCAACTTCTCTTTTTCTCTAATCCTACAAGTTTTTATCTCATCGGACGCTTTTGGATATCATTAACCGGAGTCGCGGTCATTGCGGCAATTTTTTGCCTGGCAAAACAAGTTCTACGTAATAAGCGGGCAGCGCTATTGGCTTCACTCACCATAGCCACTCTCCCATATTTCGTCTTTTACTGTCATTTTATAGTTAACGACCCTCTATTGTTATTATTCATACTTCTGTCTTATATTTATATCATCAAGATCTCTCACACCGGCAAGATGTCAGCCTATGCAACTGCCGGCATATTCGCTGGCCTGGGAACCGCTACCAAATACTCTCCCGTTATTCTCATTATCCCCATAATCGTAGCTCATATACTTTTTCTCCGATCAAAACAGGAGAAGCTTTCCTTTCGGGCTTTATTCTGGCCTCCTTTCGTTGCCGGGGGACTCCTCGTTCTGGTATTCTTTCTCGCTTCTCCCTTCTGCTTTATTGACTATTCTAACTTTTTAGAATCGTTAAAATTTCGGGAGAACCTGGGCCATGTTCATACTTTCGGAACCAAAACCGGAACTGCGTGGTTTATCTACGTGAAATATTTATTTCAACATAGATTTCTGATATTCAACCGATTTGACCCTCTCGGCATAATCCTGCTGGGGGGGATTATATGGACTATTTGCAGAAGAAGAAAATCCGAACTCTTACTCCTGATTTTCCCGGCAATTATCTATATTATTATCGGGCGGTGGAGTTTTGGGCGGCTCCCCTATGCCCTCCTGCTTGTGACTTTTCTGACAATTCCGGGGGCGGGTTTAATCATAGATCTATTCGACCGGATCAAAGGTTCCTCATCAAGCATACTTCGTTCCTGCGGGCCCATATTATTATGGGGATTTGTTGGGATTACGATTATCTTTAACCTTGTCAATAGCATCCTCATGGATATCAAACTAAGCCATAAAGATACCCGCACTTTAGCCCGGGAATGGGTCGAAAGTACAATACCACCCGGGACAAAAATTGCCATTGAGTGGGACACTGAGGCGACTGTCCAACTCTGGGAGAGTCCGGACACTATACAGAGAAAAATAAACGGATATGATTCCGGAGATAAAAAAACTATTCATCACCCTTCGGATCAGATGTCAAAGATACATCAAATGCGCCTGGATTCAGTCCCGAGTACAAACTATGACATAATACGCATGGGGGAAATGATCGGCACAAAAATAGAACCTATTAATTATTCGCTTGACAAGCTGATTCAAGACAAAGTTACATACATTATATCCAGCAGTGAAATCTCCTGGATTTTTCATACTCCAATAGCTGCCGAGATGTATCCGGAACAAGTCGAGTTTTACCGGAGACTGAAGAACGAATCGGAGCTGATAAAAGAGTTTTCCCCGGATAGATCATTCAATCTCGGTCCTAAAATTAAAATCTACCGCTTAACTCCTCCAGAGGACAAAACTCAAACTCTCTGATCAGATTCCGGAGCTTTTTTACCATCCCTTTAACACCAAATTTATGTATGTGTAAAATTTTCCAGGGAAGTTTCGGGAATGGAATCCCCTCATCAAGTTCCCAGGGATGGAAATACATAACCGCGGGCTGCCCTTCGCGGTTAATCCTCTTGATTCCCCATCGACTGAAGAAAAGAGGGAATATACGGAGAAAGGCGCCACCACCAACCGGGAGATTTCTCCCCATCAATTTGATGGAAGGGGCCGGGAATTCAACAATATGTTTTCCCCCACAATTAATAGTATGAGGGAACCGGGGATTACTGGAAGATCCGAATAGCGAGGTTCGGACCGGAAATAGGCTCGAATCATATTCAATCCCGTTTCTGACCAGAACATCGTAAAACCAGGGAGTCCCCTCCCCGACCGACCAACTCGGGGCCCGATACCCTTTCACTTTCTTACCGGTAATATTATTAAGGCAGGAAATACTCTTGACCAGATCCGACTCAAACTCTTCTTTAGACTGACTGTAAACAAGCTGGTGACCCCAGCCATGAGATGCAATTTCGTGTCCCCTCCGATCAATCTCAAGTATTAATTCCAGCTGTTCCTTCGCCAATGAACCCAGCGTAAAAAACGTCGCCTTAACCTGATACTCATCAAGAAGATCCAATATCCGGCGGGTGGAAGATACTACTCTATCATCTCGATAACCGGCGGCCACATAGGGAGCAATCAAGTTAGCATCATACCAATTCTCCAGATCAATTGTTAACGCATTCAGCATTTATAACATCTCATCTTTCCTTTCCCGATCAATTCAATAATATCAGCCATCGTACCATACACCCTTAATGAACATAAGTGGTATTACTTGAATTGTTTAATACGAAGATAGGTGAAAGATTGAAAGATTGGGATGGAGGCGAAGGCAAGAATGAAGGGAATCATAGGGAGGCGATAACGTCCATCGGGGAAGAAGATCATGTGCACCATGGTAAAATTTAGTATTATCAGGCCCAGCAGAATCGTCTTTCTCCAGTGATTACGGGTAAGCCAGGCACCGATAACAGTCAGTACTAACAGGAGATGGAAGAGTATCACCAAAACCGGATTGCCCTGATAATGATAATCCAGATGATAAAACCAGAGTAATCGCTTGAATGCCAATCGAATAAATTGACCCGGATTATCCTTGATGAATGAGAACGCTTTATCCCGGTAATAACGATTATACTCTATTTCATCTTCATTCTCCCCCAGATGGAAGACCCCGGCTTTCATTAGCTCCCTATATCCTGTCGTTCCGCCAGTGCTGCTTGCATTATTCGCCAGATAGAGATTAGCTCCCCCGGATGAGGTAACCGGTATTACCCCTCCCAGAACCTGATAATTCCTGGCCGTCCAAGGCAAAATTACCAGAATGAGAGGAACGAAAAAAAACAATACACTCTTTATAATCTGTTTATTATCAATCGGGGATATGACTAACCAAACAATAACAAAAATTGAAAAAGGCAGCAATGTCGGACGGCAGAGAACCCCTAAGCCCATCATCACCCCTCCCAAACCGAGCCAGCCAAACCTATGAGATGACCGCAAGCTTTTTAAGAGTGAGAATATGCTCATCAGGATTAAAAAAATGAAGATGGTCTCGGTCATCAAACGCGCGCAATAAAATACCAGAACCGGATAGATCGCCATCAGTCCGGCCACGATAATACCGGCGTCTATTGTTCCGTCTTTATTTCCGGTCGAAAATGCCATCTTGGTAATTCCCATCAGCAACAGACAGGAGACAGCTCCAAAAATGGACTGAACCACTCTAGCCGCCGAAAATATTGAAACCCCGATCTGAAACAGTCCGGCCAGAAAGAGAGGATACAACGGTGGAAAAGCAGCCTTACGGTATGGTGTCAGAATCAAGCCATCTCCCTCCACCAAATTCCGGGCAATCGTCAGATAGACAACCTCATCCTCATCCCAATAAGTTTCAGGCTGAGTCAGTGCGTACCCAAGACGCAGAGCGAGAGCAACAACAAAAATAATCAGGGTAAATATATGGACTCTATCTTTCAGTAAACTATTCACTATACCCTTAAATATATTTATATTCTCTCCGATTATATGTTACATGTTGTTAAGCAATTAAAATATAGCTACCGGCCAACAAAATTAAACATATCCGGGATCAAATAAAATGAAAACAATTATAAAGAACGATACTGTCGTAGATGCGCTTAAAAGAGAAATTTCAATATGTGATTCTGCCGTTAAGCGTTACGAAAAGATATTATATAAATTTGAATTGAAATATGGACTTACATCTAGACAATTCAGTGATCGGTTCAATAGTGGCACTTTAGGTGATGAGCAAGACTTTTTCGAATGGGATGCAATCTTTGATTATTATAATGATTGGACCAATCGGAAACAGGCATTACAGGAGTCTCTGCTTTGATCGACAAATATATCCAAACCCTGATTAAGCAGATTGAAGACTTTTCTCTGGTTGCCACAAATGATCTTCATACGTTAGCTTTCAGTAAACCCCGTTGCCGCGTGCTCGTAGCGGCGACCTTCAGGTCGCCATCGTGTGGCAGCCTGAAGGCAGCCACTACAAGAGACGGGGTTCACTGAAAGCTTACCTTCATACTTATATTGACAGCCCCAAAAAAGGATATGTCAGCGGAGTCGTCACTTTTTTAGACGATTCTACTTTAGTAATGATTGAAGTACTCATCGAAACCAATAATATCATAGAACCTGTTAAATACCGTTATCATTATATGGATAAAAATCAAGCCTTCCAATTTCGTTACGATAATGCGGCTCACTTTAAAAATCTCAGCTCTTTTCCCCACCACAAACATATTTTGGCCAATGATGACGAAAAAGTAATAGCAACTCCCAAGCCTACTTTGAGTCAAATCCTTGATGAAATTTCCGATTATGTTTTCAAGAATTTCGCAATTTTTTAAATCTCCGAATTTTCTTGGTCAATTCAGACAATAACATTCTTCCTTTCAATATTTCCGGTGAATTCCTATATTCCTTTTCCTCTATTCTTGTAACGGAAAACACCTGTTTTTAGTTACATAGTAAATCCGTGAAATCCGTGGACAAAAAAGGGACCGAGGTGGGGGCCAATCACATCCAATCACATTCAATTCGTCTGTCTATTTAAAGGGGCCGAGGTGGGGGGAATAAAAATATAAAGATTAATTGTCTGTCATAATGTTGACAGCGAACTATTTTCAATGATCCCGGAGATCTTTTTGGCGGCATGGCCGTCCCCAAAAAGATTCTTTCGTTCATTTGGAGGATCAAAAGTCTCAACAGCTTCTTTGATGGCTTCCCGATCGGTTCCCACCAGCACATTCCACCCCTCCTCTACCGTCTCCACCCATTCCGTCTCATTGCGGAGGGTGACACAGGGGACCCCGAGCATGTAGGCCTCCTTTTGAACCCCGCCGGAGTCGGTCAGGATCTTCTTCGCATTACTCTCCAGGGCCATCATCTGGAGATAACCAACCGGCTCTATGGGGCGGATCATCCCGGAAAGTTCTAATCCCATCTGCTCCATTACATTCCTGGTCCGGGGATGGACCGGGAAGACCACCGGTTTATCCAGGCCAGCCATCGTCTCCATAATCGCCCGGAGGTTCTCCGGGTTGTCGGTATTTTCCGCCCGGTGAACCGTCAGGAGATAATAACCGCCCGGTTCCAGATCGCATTGATCCAGGAAGATATTATCGTTATCTGACTTCCGCCGATAATACTTCAACGCGTCATACATCACATCCCCGGTCAGATACCCCCCGTGGGTAATACCTTCCCTCTCCAAATTATCCACCGCGGTCTGTGTCGGACAGAAAAGAAGGTCCGAAGCGCGATCGGCCTGAACACGGTTGATCTCCTCCGGCATAGCACGGTTAAAACTCCTCAGCCCTGCCTCTACATGACCGACCAGACAATGGAGCTTCACCGCGACCAACGCTCCGGCCAGTGTGCTATTGGTATCCCCATAGACAACAACCATATCCGGTTTTTCTTTTTCAAGGATCTCCTCGATGCCGATCATCATCAAGCCGGTCTGGTGCCCGTGAGAAAAGGAACCTATCTCCAGATTATAATCCGGCTCGGGAATATCCATCTCCTGAAAAAACACCCGGGAGAGCTTAGCATCATAGTGCTGACCGGTATGAATCAGAACCTCCTGAAATCGTTTCCGGAGTTCCCGGCTGAGGGGCGCGGCTTTTATAAACTGGGGACGAGCACCGACTATGGAACAGATTTTCATCTCTAAGTTATCGCCTTCGGCGCCAACTTAGAGGTCCTGCTCTAAAATCAACGCCTATTGAGAACTTTTAGTAAAATCGATTAGACCTTTCAGTGAACCCCGCCGCCCTGGATAGTGGAGTTCCCGTCTTCCCGAATATTTGCTATAGTGTATATGCCGAATAGTATCATTTTAGTGCTTTGAAAAAATCCACCACCGACCCTGTGTCGGTGGAGATATGATTGATCACTAAATATATCCACACATAACTCCCCCCCCCAAAAAAAAAGCCACCTAAACCAATACGACGATTCACGACTTTTCAAGATAGCATATATGGCACTTAATATCAGAAAGATAAAGAGATTCTCGGTCATCAATCTGGCACAATAAAAGACCGGAACCGGATAAAGCGCCATAAGTAGGGCGGCGATAAGACCGGCGTCTATTGCTCCGGCTTTATTTCCGTTAGAAAATGCCAGGCGGGTAATTCCAATCAGCAATAAGCATGATACAACTCCCAGAATGGACTGAACTACTCGGACCGCCGGGAATATTGGGAACCCGGTCTTAATCAGGCCGGCCAGAAAGAGAGGATACAGCGGAGGAAAAGCGGCTTTTCGATAATCCAACGAAAGACCTCTCTTTGCCAGGATCAAGTGCTTTTTTAATATAATTAAAGACGAAAATACAGATACATTCCCCAATAATAAATACTATGGCCGCCCACAAATAGTTCATTCCCTATTCCCCTCCGACATGAATTCAGTCAGGTCAATCATTACCCCCCGGATATCACGATATTCTTCGACCAGAAGACTGTTGCGTCGTCTCCATATCTGAGACCTGTCCTTGCCATACTTTTTCGCTACTTTCTCATTGTTTTGCTCGGCAAGCATGTCGAGGATCAGAGGATAATCTTTTCTGTCCCAGCGGTTGGCCAATCCAACGATAGCATCACCCAACCTGGTAAGAATTCCACCTAACTTGTGATCAGGCAGATCGAACAAAAAATGTTTCTGACCACGCCCTTTTTCATTCAACAGGCCTCTGGCACGCGTCAATCCGGGACCCATCATCTCGTAAGCAATCTCTCTATTGATCTCTGTTTCAATCTCCCCGTAGTGAGCAACATATCGAAAGGTAAATATATATTGATACTTCATTCGTAGGTATTCGAGACGAAATATGGACCGGACAATGGAACATAGAGAATTCGCTATGCCCTGAAACTCATCACCCAGAGTTGTCGTATATGGTGATAGTATCTCAGATTTCAAGTCATGGTTACAGGTGGACAGAATGGTCCGGAGTTCCTGGTGCAGTTTTTGTGAGTTGAGTTTCCCACTCCCCACCACATCACCCATAAGAATATAGTATTCGGCCATATATTACCTCCATAATGCAACAGACAGAGGAGTTGCAGTAAAAATGCAACCAACACTAATGTTGCAATGATAGTGCAACGTGCTAAGCAGTATGTCAATGGCAAATTTAATAAAATCAAAAGATCTTATCTACAATTTTATCCACTATCTTATAACCTTGTAACAATACCGGAAATATTATCTTCTGGCGGAGAGACAATCCCGCCTTCGCGAGAATCTGGAATTTGGAAAAATTAAGCGAATACCGCCCGGCTTTAAGTTCGGCTAAAATAGCTCCCTCCTCTATCTTCTCCAACTCCATTTTCAGGTATAGATCGTGCAATTGATCCTCCCGGTGAGCATCTACCCCGGCGTACGCAAATACATTATTGAGATTATTAATCAGTGAACAGAGAGAAACTGAAGGGGCATATTTACTTCCATAACGGGCGGACCAGACCTCAACTCCATTGAGGAGATGGAGATAGGGATTCATCCGATTTAGATCTTTTAGTGAAGGATGCGCCCAGACCAACAGGCCATTTCGCAATCCGATCCCATCCAGACATCCAGCAATATCCTCCGGATCAAAGTAGCTGCTCATCCCCACTCCCAGGATATGTACCGACCCAAATTCAAATTCCAGCCCGGGAATCAAGCAAAATGTGCGGTCGCTCAACCCGGCGCATTCAGCCCTGAGTGTCTCGAATCTCTTATCATCAAAATCCTTCTGATGATCGCAGATGACCCCGAATCGATATCCCCTCCGGATCAATATCTCCTTGATCCGGGAAAGACTAAATTCTGAATCATAGGAATACACACTGTGGATATGAAATATCCCGGAAATATTCATAGTAAATTTATTTCAATATTCTTATTAGACAAATATAGTAATACCCTATGAGTCTAATAATGACTGATTTTTTTGCTGTTTTTAACGCATGATGTTATAAACAGTCGCTCTTGATATCTCCAAGTAATCTGCTATTTCCTCGGTTGAATATCCCCGCGCTTTCAATTGTTCGAAAGCAAATTTTCTCGCTTTAATATCATTTGGCTTGGTCAGGCGTTTCTTCTTTCGTAATCCCTGTATTATTTCATCAAGTTCCGAATCGCTTGCATAACCTTCAGGCAAAAGACCATTTTCAGTATATTTACTCTGGTGTATTAGATCAGGGAAATTCTTCCTGATCCATATACTGAATTTGCCAATGGCCTTTTTTCCCTCTAATGCTTCTTCTCCCCGGTATTCAAATGATTTCCGCATCAATTCCTTGTATCGATTTTTCGCCTTCGGGCGGTCTTCCTCGAGCATTTCAATAATAAACTTCCAGTTGATAAATGTATCCGGTTCGCTATCCTGGCAATAGAGCCTCCAGGTTGACCACCTGTATTTTCTGAAACTATCCGTAATTCTGGCCCGGACCGGGTTTAAATGTATATAGATAGAAGCAGTTAATAGGTAATAATCATCAAAGCAAGCAGCCTGTCTGAATGGGCCGGAAAATAAATGGCCTCTCCGTTGATATTTATAGTTAAAATACATTCCGTAACGGGTAAATAAATTCTGCATTGCGTCGGAAAGATTCTTCTGGGTCTGTCTTAATAAAATATGGAGATGGTTGCTGATAAGACAGAACGCAAATACCTGGAGGTTAAATTTCTCAGCAGTTTCCCGAAATAATTTTATCATATAGAGATAATCACCCTCTTCGACGAAGAGTGGTTCTCTCCCGACTGCATGTTGGGTTATATGGGAAACCAGTCCGGGGTAATCTAATTTGCGTCTCGCTCGGAAAAATCGTTTTATCTTTCCCTGCCTTATTAGATCAAACACATCAGTCATATTTTTTATTCCCCCATATGGAGAACTTCAAACAATGGTTATCTTCCCGTACATATCCCCATATTTCTTAAAATAATTATTTATTAGACAATTATAGTATTACCATATTTGTCTAATAAGGGGGAAGGATTTATTTGAATATTCTTTGGATCCTGGCTTGGATGAATCTGTAGTTTTCCATTATTCCCGGAAGTGGGTCACGGAAGTCTAGGTTGAAATATTTGTTGGTGGTTATGAAAGATAACAGGAATTTCAGCAGGGTCTTCCCTCGGCTGGGGTAATCCGTTATCCAATCATAGGGGGGGACGTGGAAGACATTGATTAGATGCTGAATGTCGGCGTAGAGGTAACGGGCTTTGATGCCTATTTTATAATCGCACCAGGCTGATTCCGAGGGGGCACGGCTACCATATCTCGTTGGGATTCCGCTTTTGGAAGGGCCCTTTGCTGGAAAGTCCTGCACTACATTTGTTCGAGAACTGGCAGCAGGACTACCACATCCCGTTGGGATTCCGCCTACGGCGGGGTTCCTTTCGGGAAAGTCCTGCACTACGAGTTGACTAGACTCACGGTTTTGCTCAAGCATCTGGAAGTAGAGAGATGGGAAATCCACTCCGGCGGCGACGGCAAGGGGGAGAGAGCCCCAGAAGCGGCCGTTTATTTCCATCAATTTTGGGATATTGTCCCGGCGATCCAGTTTAAATTCCACCATGGCCGGACCGGTCCATTTAAGCTCCCGGAGGAGCTTGAGGGCATACTCCTTCATCATCGGCGGGGGCGCGATACTCTCACAGTAACTGCTCCGTGCGCCCATCGGTTCCTCTTCCCGGAGACGATGGTGAGCAAATAAGGATAAAAGTTCCCCATCTTTCATCAAGACAAAGATCCCATATCCATCTCCAGGAATATATTCCTGGATAAGTGGTCGGGGGATCTCCCGATTCTTCTTATCCCAGGCAGCAATCAATTCTTCCTTTGAGTTGGCGAATAGTGGCTCCGAATCGGAGATTAGTTGTCCATCTTCTATAATTTTTGATCGGCAGGATTTAATAACCACCGGGAATCTTAAGTCGACGGATGATTCTTCCGGTTTACTTCGCCCCTCCCCTCCCGGAAAATGTGCGTCCAGCTCCGCGCGACTGATAGGAGAAATAGTTGTGGGCTGAGGGATTCCCAATCGACCGGCAAGCTCCAACGTCCTCCTCTTGTCGAGAGTACACTCCAATGAGTCATACGAAGGAAGAATAAGTGAAGAGAGATGCCGGAGAGCGGAACGATGAAAATGAAAGGGCACGATAGTTCGGTCGGTTACCGGGAGAATATAATCATACTGATTCTCATTAATCAGATTAACGAAAAAGTCCAGAAATTCCTCGATACTTTTAGATGGAGAAGGATAAACAACTTTTTCCCGCGCGTAGCGGGAAAACCCGCATAAAAAAAAAGACCCGGAATCTATTCCCAGATCAACCCCATGACCTCCCCGGGATAGCGATCTGAGAATCGCTAGAGTAGCCGGAGAATGCCCATCAAGGAGTAATATATTCATTCTTTCTCATTGGTTTCAGCCCGAGAGAATAGAACTGATAAGCACAAATTTACCTGCTTAGAAGCGCAGCCATTTTTGTAAGGTTTCAGTGAACCCCGTTGCCCCGTGATAGTATCTGGGTTGTTGTAGCCGCGGTCGGTGACCGCGGATGACAGGGGCCGCGGTCAACGACCGCGGCTACAGTATCCGAGGCCACCACGGAAAATCGGGATGAAGCATAAGACAACGTGGTTTACTGAAAGCTTACATTAAACAAAATTAACAAGATTTAAAATTTTAGATATTCTAGATTGGTTGTATCTTCCTGCCAAAAACCTTGCGCTTCATGGACCCATTTGAATGGGCGTTCGCCTTTGTCCATAAGTTCGCTGACTATATCTATCAATTTACGGCCAACATTACTCCCGTACAATTTTGGGGCAGAGGACATTTTCTGGTATAATCCCTGGTTGTCATATAAATGATTAACCATGGCAACGATAAAATCACTGTCAACCGGAGGAACCAGAAGATTGCTATGAGCAGTATTCACTGTCTCGGGACGATCGGTATTGAAGCGGCAGGTCAGGCAGGCTTTCCCCAGCAAGTTCATCTCTTCCTGGACACCACCGCTATCGGTCAGCACTGAGAAGCACTGATCGGATTCAAAGAACTCTATAACATGAGAATACTGAGGCCAAACTTTGGTATAAAGAAAATTATCTCGATCCTTCAGCTTCATTAAATCGTCCATCAATCCATATACTTCAAGAGCATGACGATTGGCATTCATCTCTATGAAATTTACATGCCTCCCCTGCTCCACCAGTTTGATTATAGCTCCAATAATGGCTTTAAATCTTCTGGGGGTAAGATTACCCCGGCGATGAATATCAACCCGGAGCCACTTCCCTTTTTTTAACCGGGGATAGATATCGAATATACTCTCATCTGGCTTCTGTCGCCGTTTCAAGGATAGAGCATCGACCACCACACCACCAATCACCCAGATGTTTTTTTCTGGGTGACCTTCGCGAATAAGGTGATCCCGGTTCAACTCCAGGGGCGCGAAGAGAAACTCGGAACCGGCGGCGGAAGCAAAGGTATCATACTGCTCCGGCATCGGTTCGTTCCTCATCAACTCCCATTCCCCGTTGAACTGTCTTTCGATACATTCATCAATCCCCGAAGAAACCAGCTTGACCATCTCTTTAGGCGCCATAGACCGAAGACCGGCCTCATTCTGAATCGCCTTCTCCCCCCGGGCGAACATCCAGGCAGGGGGTACCATGCTGGTCAGGATGGTATCCCCCAACACCACCGGGACTACCGTTACATCAGGCCATTGCTTTTTTAACAATCTGGCCAACCATCTAACTTTTATCATCAACTCCGCGCTTTTAAGGGCCAGATCCCCCCGGATTCCCAACTCACAGGCGGTCCGCTCAAGAAAATTAAACTCATACTTCCCATAGGTCAGGCGGTCATCGTAATGCTGCCCGGCGTTGATGACAAGATAAGGAAGTCCGGCCTCATCCGCCGCGTTGATCGATCCCCAGAATTTGTAAAAACAGGGTTTGGTGCCGGGAAAGAAAGCCAGCACCCATCGCTTCTCCCTTTGGGCCTTTTCCATCACCTGTTTTATCATCTTGTTGTTGATAAAAACGGGAAACATCGAAATTCCCATAGGATAAAAGTCCGGCAATTCACTCTTCCCAAACATCAATTCGTAACTGCCTTCAATCATATATTTTTACTCCATAAAAATATTAAGAGCATCCCAAATTGTTAAGGTCGCCAATTGTCATTGCGAAGAACGAAGTGACGAAGCAATCTCAACTCGTTGAGCATGAAGAGATTGCGTCGCTTCGCTCGCGATGACATTGGTATGTGATAGTCGCATATTCCTTAATAACTTAACAAAATGGCATGGTCTCAAAATATTGTTGTTATTAATCGGTTATCAATTTACAGAACGTCGCCGGGCTTTCACTACTCTTAATCGACTTATCATCTTTTTTGACAAAAATGTTGCTAACGTATATTTCCAGCATATACAATTAAAAGGTTTCTGTTTTAATGCTTTCAAATATATCTTCCGGGCTGACTTATAATCTTTCGCTTCAAAATAGCGATACGCCCATCTTCGATACAGATTATAATAGGCTTTCCCAATCAATGACTTTCTCTTAGAAAAATATTTGGGGTCATCCTTTATTAGTTTTCCATATATCCGTTCCAGAGAAGCATAGTGTTTATCGAACTGCTGGGTTCGGGCCAGAGCATGAACCCGGTATTTTGACAGAACCCGAGGGATGTACCCTAACTGAAAATACTTGGCAATCCTGAGCCACATATCCGTATCTTCAGCATAAAAATTCTTTTCGTTGAAAACTCCAGCTTTATCGAAGCATTCTCGCCGAAGAAAAATTGTGGCGGAGGAGATAAAGTTATTGCTTAATAATTCGTCAAACACATTGCCTGATCGTGGTTTCTTCTCCTGGCTGATAGCCCCTTTAACCATTATTCCTTTTTTATTAAAAAAATCAACATCAGAAGAACAGAAACCGTATTCCGGATGAGCATTTAAAAAATCAACCTGAATCTTCAATTTATCAGGATACCAGAGATCATCAGCGTCAAGAAATGTTATGTATTCTCCTTTAGATCTTCCAATAGCCTCATTTTTCGCCTGGGAGACCCCTTTGCCTTGTTGGCGAAAAAATGTTATTTTGCCCTCTTGCTGTTTTAAAACTTCTAATGTGCCATCAGTCGAACCGCCATCAACCACTATAATCTCATAGTCAGTATAAGATTGGCTAAAGATACTTTTAAGTGCATCCGAAACATATCTTTGATCATTAAAAGTGGGAACTATTATGCTAACCGTAGCCATTGATTTGAGGTTTAATGTTGGAGATTTCAGATGGTCTTTGTACTTAGCCCTAGAGTTGCGGCGACGGCGATATTTTATAGCATGTATAAATGTATTCAGAAAAAAATTTCTGGAATTTTATCCCCCGGGTATGAAAAATCCCGCATAGAGGTTCAACAATTTCTATCTGATCATCTTTCTTAAATATGTTTTAACCCGGAATCGGCAAGTAGTGCCGGTCTTCATTGGCAAAGAGAGTCTCAAAATAACCGGGGTTAAATGGGCAATGAATGTCTGGTCAGGGCAAACTGCGGTCACGGTAACTATCTTCAGGGGTTTTCCTCTGTCTTGGCAACTCTCTCCTTTTCTCGGATTAGATAAACTGTATATTGTCCTTTTTGAACCAATTCCTCTAATTCTAAATTATTATTTTTCCTCATCCAGTTAATTACTACCGTCTTTCCACTCTCTTTTTCATCTTTTTTAAAAGCATTGATTATTCGTTCGGCCCAGTTCATCGATGGGCCATAGGCGTCAATATATATTATAGGCTGATAAGCGGCTTTATTTTTAAGTAATTCTAAATCGGTAATTTGATTTGGGTATAGGAACGAAGCTTCCCTGGTCAACCCAAGATCAGTACTCGGATAGGCAAATCGGAGGTAACTGTATACATTGGGTATGCTATCTACCAATACCAGGGGATTTTTATAATTCCCTTGAATATAATTCATTACATGATGAAGATCTTTCCCTTCCGTACCCACATCAAAAAGCGTGCTCATAATAAAGTAATTCCCCAAAATCATTACCACTATCATCCCGCAGGTAACGAATCGACGGACCTTTAACTTAAAATAGTTGCTCATCCATCTTTCTATCTCCCTAAAACCAAGATAGGACAGCAAACCAAAAGGTAAAATGGATAAATAATACTGCCTGACTTCAATGCAGTGAATAAAAGCGAAAACTGAAAAAGCGGGAAGCACAAGCGTTATCAACCCAAATCTGAATAATCTTTTTCTATACCCGAAAAAGCTTGCAAGGACAAAGATCGCGGATACTCCTCCCCAAAATATGGTGAGGTATACATTCCAGAGAAAAGCCATCTGCATCGTATTGACAGTACTAAATAAATTTTGATAAGGATTGATTCCCGTAAGCAGGTAATACAGCAATACAACTAATATAATAACAATGGTTATTTCAAAATATCTCCTAATTATCGACCAGAATCTCTTTTCCCTCGCTGCTAATAGACCCAGGCCAAGACCGTAAAATAAGATAAAAACGTCCAGGCGAAAAGTAGTGGCAATCATAAACGCGAGTGCGGAAAAAAGATAAAGAAACCATCGTTTCCACGAAGTAAAACGCAGACTACAAAGGAACAGCCAGATTGACAGGCAAATAAAGAAAAGCGCCCCCGGTTCCCCGTAGGGCTTGAAAGCCAAATAGAGAGACGTTGGCAAAAATAGGGTGAATACGGCAGCTCCAAAAGCCTGAGCCGGGGTCCCTCCTATTTTCCGGAAAATACCATAAGCAAAACCAGAGACTCCCAGCATCATGAGCGCATAGATAAAATCCACAAGGAATAAGGCTTTTCGACCAATGCCGAAAATTTTAATCAGTATATTAAGAAGATAAAGATTCCCAATTTTATTTCGGTACCATCCATAAATTGTGGAATCCGGCTGGCAGAACCACTCCGCAGTGCGGTCAAAGGGAGCAAAAGCAGCTTTGAATACAAAATCATTCTCATCCCAGCCATGCTTGTCGTCATAGGAGAGGAACAAGAAAAGAACACAGATTAATAGAATCCATATTAACCGCGGCTTTAAATAGTTTAGGGAGGGCTGGTTCATTCTATCAAGCGTAAGTGCGAAAATCACTTCAAATATTGCTGAAATTTTATCATTTCATAAGTGTTTCAGGTTAGCCTATTGGAAAGTGTTAACCGCCGCCGTTCTAAGGTGGGCCAGGATTAGATAATCTTCTTTAACTCTGAAACGACAAATTCCGCTTCATCAATCGTCAGTTCATAATAAAGTGGCAAACGTATTATCCTGTTGCTCAAATCTTCCGTAACCGGAAAATCGCCCGGTTTATACCCGAAAATTCTTCCCATCGGGGAAAGGTGCAGGGGGACGTAATGAAATACCGCCAGGATACCAGCTTCTTTCAATTTTTTGAGGACTTTATTGCGCTGTTTTTCGTCAGGAAACAAGATATAAAAAATATGATAATTGGGTCGGCAATTGGCGGGGAACACCGGTAATTTCAATTTTCCCAATTTTTGCATGTCTCTTAAGCTTTCATAATAAAATTCAAAAATAGTCTGTCTTTTTTTCTGGATTTTTTCCAAATTTTCTAATTGGGCAAATAGGTAAGCTGCCAATATATCGGACATTAAATAAGAGGACCCCACATCAATCCATGTGTACTTGTCTATTTCTCCCCGGAAGAACTTCTTCCGGTTGGTTCCCTTTTCCAAAATTATCTCCGCTCGCGCTGTAAGCGCCTTATTGTTAATCAATAAAGCACCCCCCTCACCACAAGTAATATTTTTCGTTTCGTGGAAGCTGAATGCCCCCAGATCGCCAATAGTTCCCAGATATTTACCTTTGTAGCTGGCATTAATTCCTTGGGCCGCGTCCTCGACTACACACAGTTGCTTCTCTCTTGCTATTTCCATGATCGTATCCATCTCACAGCCCACTCCTGCATAATGGACAGGAATAATAGCCCTTGTTTTATCGGTTATGCTTTTTACTATCAGCCTTTCATCAATATTTAATGTATCTTCCCTGATATCTATGAAAACCGGTATGGCTCCTCTCAGTATAAATGCGTTAGCCGTGGAAACGAATGTGTACGAGGGCATGATCACTTCGTCACCGGGTTTAAGGTTGATCAACAGGGAAGACATCTCCAGCGCACTGGTGCAGGAAGTGGTGAGCAAAACCCGCGCGATGCCGAATTTGTCCTCCATAAGCTCCTGGCATTTGCGCGAATACTTGCCATCCCCGCTGATTTTGCCACTTTCCACTGCATCCCGGATATACTCCAGTTCGCCGGCAATAATTGTCGGTTTGTTGTAAGAAATTTTTTTCATCTACTTAAGCCATCTGTGAAAAAAAATGTTAACACTGTCCGTGACAAAACCATTTTTTTGGTAACTTCTGAGCGCAGGAATATTATAGCCCTGGGTCAGAACGAATAGTTTCTCATATCCCTTTTTGCGGCTCCAGTTTTTAGCCGACTGAAGAAGCTTCACGGCAACTTCTTTCCCGCGAAACTCTTCTGAAACCGCAAACAAGTCAACGAAAATCTTTCCGGAATGTTTACGCAAAGTAGTAAAACCGGAGATGATTTCATCCGGTTCAACGGAAAATATAATTGTCTCGGAAAAGTCACCCCGGAAAGCTTTATTAATCCATTCCCTATACAATCTTCTCGTCCTTTTTAAACCAAAACGAGGATCAAACGCAAATCTGCTGAGGGGGGCACAGCTGTTTAAGACTATCTTCTCAATCTGATGATAATATTCCTCTTTTTTAATAAATGAGATCCCTTCCAGATATGAACTTTTATCTAAAGATTGGAGATTCACCGCCAAATTCATTTTTATACCTACTAAATTAAAATCATTAGCCAAGCAATAATTCATAACACCACGCTTTGCGAAGATAGTTTCAAAATAGATACAATCGTAACTTCTGTCTTTAGCGGTCTTTAACGCTTTTATTAGGCCAGTCAATTCAACCGCCGTGATTCTACCTATATTGACTTTAAAAAATTCGGAATCCCAATCTAAGTACTTAATTCCTTCTTCGTTCATCATATCTAGTGCTCTCTGATAACATATTGTGGTTTTTTATTAACATTCATATGGACCCGGGCAATATACTCACCAATAACTCCAATAGTCAACAACTGAACTCCGGAAAAGATCGTAATGGCCACAATGAGAGAAGCATAACCGGTTACCGGGATTCCGATAACAAAAGCTTTAACTATAAAATACATTCCCAAACAAAAACCAAATATAGAAAATAATATTCCCAACAAAGACGCCACCCTAATCGGAAAAGCCGAAAAATTTGTTATCATGTTAAAGGATAATTTCAAAATCTTCCTGAGAGTATACCCAGATCTTCCTTCTTTGCGTACTAAATGCTTAACACTGACTTCACCAATCTCCCTGGTATTCCATGAGATTAAACCATCGATATAAGGGAAATTCTTATCGTATCTAATAACTTCCCGAACAATTTCCCGTGTCATGATTCTAAAGGCAGAAATCCGGTTATCCATATCGAAAATCTTTCTATAGTACCAACCGATAACCGCCGATCCATAATTTCGTGTTAAACTATGCTTTTTCTCTTCATAAATACCATAGACAACATCATAACCTTCGTTCAGTTTATCGATCAGCTTCGGAATTTCTTCGGGAGGATTTTGCAAATCATCGTCGATGGTGATGACATGCCTGCCTCGACATAAGTTGAACCCACACATAATCGCGTTGTGCTGGCCAAAATTTCTTCGCAGACGGATAATCTTGAGAGATGGATATTCTCCTTGAAGCTCCTTCATCACCGCCCAGGACGAATCCTTGCTCCCATCATCGACCATGATTAACTCATAGCTCGATCCCAATTCAACAAACAATCGGTCAACCTGTTCAACCAGTTCCGACAATGTTTTCGAACTATTGTAAACCGGTACCACCACGGAATATTCTAATTCACTTATATTTGTGGCATTCATGACTTCACCAATTCAAGTTTGCTCTACCCGGGCCCCTTATTAGTCCACAGATTACAATTATTATCACTAATTTGAAAACAACTCAGCATTACAAATCCTGGAGGACACCCCGATAAATCGAGATAGTCTGTGATTCTATCCTGCAAAGAAATTGTAGGGTCCAACAACTGTGTCGGCCCGATATATTTAATAAATTCTGATGCAGTTAATTATCTTTCCGGATTTTTAACTCCTTCAAAACGATATAAAAGAACGCCTGGCCATTTTTTTTCCGCTACGATTTGATAATTCCCCCCCGCCAGATCCAGGACAAAGGCCGATGTTTGACCTCTCTCAAAAGCTTTCCTGATAATTAACCAGAAATCCTTTTTCTGTTCCAGACGATTACGGATGCTCCGGTAATATGGCGCTAATTCTTGTCTTTCCAAATTATGGGGCAATGCTATCACTTCTGCTTGACCACTGTAGTAATAATCCAGAGGAGAAGTTTTGTGGGTATGCTCAATGAAATCCATACCTGTGGTCACTTCATGAATTTGAGCGAGAATAATATCATTCTTTTCTGAATGTTCTGATAGAAATGCAATTGCTTCCCTCCATTGCTCTTTCTTTACAGGGTCGTATTGCAAAATAACAAAGAAAAGATTGAATGCAAATATTACCCAAACAAGCCATATGATGAAAGCTCGTTTAGAAAGGAATATAACACCTGCGGCAATAAAAATATAGAAAGGAACTGAGACAATCGAAAAATAGCGGCACATAAAAAAACTTTGGATGAAAAAACGGGAAAGGATAAAACAAAGCGATATCGGGACCACCAGCCATAGGAGCATCATCAACTGGCCATTTTTACGCTTTAACCCCTCTGTTACACATAAAGATGATTCCCGGGATAAAAAGCCGAGATACAGCCCCAGTAGGGCGATCGGGAAAAACAACTGATATCCCCAACCACTTTCATCGTTCACTAAAAAACACTTGAACAAATTTATCACACTTCTCCAATTGGGAGAGCCGACTCTGTAGCCTGTACTCTCACCGCCCGTTATCACCCACTCCACCCAGATTAAAAACAAAGGCAGACAAATGATTGCGATGAGACTGTAACCAATAATCAATCTTTTCCAATTCAGCCTGATCAATATAGGCGTAACCAGAAGATAGATGATCTGAACCAACACCACCAGAGCAAAAAAATGAGAGGTATATAAACCCAAAATAGTCGTAAGAGGGTAAAGCATCCATACTATTCGGCTTTTCCGGTCTAGCATATACAGAAAAAACAGCATCGAACAAATTGCCAGGAGCACGCTCAATTCATAACGCCGGGCTATCTGCGATAGGGACACATGGAAGACATTAACCGCCATTATGAAGGCGGCAACCAGCCCCATTTGCCTATCCCAGAGTTTCTGTGTCAGCTTATAGACCGCCGCAATCGACATTATGCCCGCCAGACAGGTCACCAGGCGCAGGGAGAACTCGCTTTTGCCGAAAATTACGAGCGAAGCTTTCAATAGAAGATAATAAAATGGCGGCATTACCGCTGCCGGTGCCCTAAAACTCGCGATCAACGGGCCGGGATGCGGATGGCTTACCGTGACGTACGTATGCGTTTCATCAAGCCAGAGACTTTTCTCCCCGAGATGATGAAATCGTAAAATGCCTCCCAGGATTAAAATGAAAATCAGAATCCAGAAAGCCCCCTTTTCTCCCGCCAACCATTTTTTGCAGGCTTGAATCCATTCGGGGAAAGCGCGAGAGAGCACCAGGAAAACCAGGCAACTGAGACCGGTGATGAGCGAAACTATCCGCAAAAAAATGAGGGCATAGATAAAATAATCGGAGAGAATCCCGTCTTCGCTCAAATTTTCGGCGATAAACGTGCCTATTCTCCCCGGAGAAAAGAAAATACTCAGAATAACGAAAGCCATTCCAATGAGAAATAGAGACCTATTTTTCATTATTTTAGAGTCCATGAATCCTTGTTCAATTGTCTAATTTATCGTAACATTTTAGCCCTTTGAAATTATCCTGGCAGCCTCGTAGCGGCGACCTTCAGGTCGCCACTGGTGGCAGCCTGAAGGCTGCCTCTACGAGATGCCATTTTACTATAGCCACATAATTTCAAAGAGCTAAAGTGTTACAATTTATCGAGTTTTTCATCACGAAATTTACAAACAGCTTGAATTATGTCATACAATGCACACTCACCTTAAAAACGAAGCCCATTTTTTTAAAAATCAGCGGCCATAAATTATGAAACCGGATTTTGAATAGATGGGCTTATAATCGGAATTCTTCGGCAGATTCTGAAAATATTCCTGCTTATACAAAGAGCGACAATACCAGTTTGTAGTCTTCCGATCAATTATTATGTAATCGTAATTACCACCCGGCAATTGGCCGGGAGCCGAAGCCAACTCCCTACTTCTTGAAAGGTGATGAATTATATAAAGGGGGCCCAGGACATTTTTCCCATTTGGAATCTGCTTTATTGCTTCCGTAATTACCGCGCAGGGCGTGTCAGTGTTGGAAGAAGCGAAGACTGTCCTCATCACATCTTTATTGCCGAGCTCGGAACGTAGAGCATAAAGTGACGTAAAAAGCAGGGAGCAAATTACAATCGACCGCACAATCCAGTTTCCACCCTTAATCTTTGTTTTTAGGTAACTTAAATTCCGGATGAAACCGAGGAAAAACGCGCAGACAATTGGCATCAAATAATACAAGTCATGAGTATATACCTGGAAATCTGTTATGCCCTTATGCGCCGGAGGAAGTAACAATAATCCTAAAAGATGGGGAAGAGCAAAGATTATCTCCCGGTTGATCCCCAGGATCATGAAGAATGGGAGAGCCGTGATTAAAATGATCTTAATCTTAACCGGGTCCCAGAGATATTTCACAATCTCCCCCGGATCGGCAAGCATGTTCTTCAGAATCTCTATCGGCGTTGCTCCAAAAGAAGAATATTTTACAATCTGATGAAATCCCATCTTGCCTTCGGTGAAAATAGGTGAAATAAGTTTTAGCCCGACATAAGCCCAGGTGATACTTAAAAAAGCCGGCGTGAGAATCCAGATCCATTTACGCTTTTCCAGGATAGCCAGAATGGAAAACATGAAAAGCATCGGAGCCAGATCAATTCGTAAACTCATAGTCAAAATAAACCAGATGAGAAAAGGGATAATTCTTTTTTTTATAAAGTAATAAAAAGAAAAGAAGAAAAAAAAGGGCAGAAAATGCATCGGGACCGGATCGATAAAATTCTGTCCCATAAAATTTGGATGAAGCAAGTAAATACCAGCGATTATAAGAGCGAGTCTTACCCCTAGCTTCTCCCGGGCAATGAGAAAAAGCGGGAACGCCCCGAGAGAGAGTAAAACCGTTCGGAGAAGAAAAATTGTAATCGAACTGGGCAGGAGAGCGTAAAAAGGAACCATAAAGAACATAATCGGTTCGATATGATCGAACATCTGACTGGAGACCCCCTCCGAAGCCTTTATCGTGCAGTAAAAGAACTTACCATTTAGAGCTGACCAAAGAGCCTGGCTGTAGAATGTGGCATCTCGACCGCTGTAACTATACACATTATATTTAATGATAGTTAAGCTACTAAACGCCAGTATATAAATGACAATAATAATCGATAGCTTGAGCCAAATTCGACCGGGCTGTGAATTCGCCTCTCTATTTTTGCCCTTACCCGTAAAACCAGGAACTACCCTTCTTAACCAGATGGCAAAAATACCAGTAAGAATCACAGCGACCACCAATACCGGTATGGAAGGAATTTTCCCCTTCAGGAAATCCGGAAGAAATATGAACAGAAAAAGGAAGGGTAAAATGGGGATAAGCTTCTTCATAACTACAAATTACGCGAATTACACGAATTAATTAATCGTAAGGTTTCAGTGAACCCCGTCCTCTCGTAGCGGCAGCCTTCAGGCTGCCACACGATGGCGACCTGAAGGTCGCCGCTACGAGCACGAGGCGACGGGGTTCACTGAAACCTTACAATTAATCCATCAATCACAGCCCCTTTTTACCCCGATTAATACTTCGGGGGAGACCAAACAATTGTCGCAGATCCAACAATCTTTTTGAGGGAATGTGATTGAATATGAAGATCTACTGTAGTAAATGATTCAATGATTTTAACTTACAACATTATTCTGGACAAATATGAATCTATCTCCATCCTCAGCGGAGATACTCTCTTTCCAATTCTCCCAATTAACTGACGGTATTTCTTGTAAAAATGGAAAATCCGAGATTCTTTCAACTGCCACTAAAATATCATCTTCGGTTAAGTCATAAAGATGGTTTATAAAATTATGTCCTTTTACTACCAGACTCTTATAATTAATTGTAGAATTGAGGTCGGCATTCACTGAACCAATAACAGATGACAACAAATAAATCTCTCCGAAAACACCGGCACAGCCAAGAGCCATTTTTACAGATTCAGACTGGTTAGAAGCAACCACTACCTTTGAAAACCCCTCATCTTTAGTCTCAATTTTCAGACGATCAATAAACCCAATCTCCCTTACACCAAGAATTATGCCACCATTTAAACTCTCAGCTCTTAATCTCTGAGTTTCCGTATCAACGGCAATCACCATATTTTTTAATCCCCTTTCGATAAGAACCCATTGAAAGAGCAATCCTATTACGCCTTGGGAGAATATGATTATTCTATCATCTGAACCGAAATCGACTAAAGATAACAGCCTTACGGCTCCCGCCAATATTACGGATGGCAAAGCATAATTAATAGGCACCGGTGTTTTAAATTTAATCCGCCTGAATCCATGTTTTTCTCTGGCTATATTTTTCAGATCAGATAATTTTAAAATGGAGTCATTATTCCCCGGCAAATAAATCTCCGTTGTCAAATCCCCGATATTCCCCCCCAGAGCAGATACGATAATTTTCCCACCACTGGAATTTGGGGGAATATAGACAAGACTAATATTATTCTCATCAATCATTCTTATAATTTCTCTGAAATATGTAGATTATTTTCGAATCACAAAAGTGATATTTTACTTTATACGTCCACAGAACGTGGTACAGCGTCCTACTTACATTGATGAAATCAAAAACACCGTCTCAGAAAGTGGGAATATCGACATCGACTATAACACAATAGACCACGATCTCCCAACCAGCAGCCAGGACCTTTTTCTTCGCCAATTTAAGCTTTTCTCCCGAGATATCCATCACTACCACCTGCCTTGTGGGGAAGAAAACCAACTGCAACCGGGTCAAAACCAACAGGCCGTGAGACGGTCTCCAGGGAAGAAGAAAATATATGAAGTAATCCGCTTTTTAGAAAAAGTAATTTCCTGTTTGTTCATAAATGGAACTGAATATTTTTTGGCAAAAAAATGTTACTATATCTCCTCATACCCTATTTCCATCACCATTTCACAGAACCTTACATGCGGTTTTAATTCGATTCAATTCTTCCTGGCAATTAACGTTTATATATTCTTTGCATATTACAAATGATTTCACAATGTGACCTTCATCTATCGCGCACTGAATTAAGTCGGTAAGTTCTTTTTCCTTCCTCTTTTGGTTGATTTGAGTTCGAGCTATATATTGGAGAATTTGATTCTTGAATAAAATATTCCCTGTACCCATAACATTATTGAAAGACTTATTAGGCTTTTCGATAAGCTGGGATATCCTGTTTTTATCTGATTGGATCACAGCATATGTTTTTTTAATAAGATCCATATTATTTACCAATGCTACCCCACAGAGAGCAAAAATATTCTGTCTATAAAATTCTTCAATGAATTCTTTGTGATGAGGATTTACCATAAACTCATCCCCAAGCATTAGCATAAAATCATAAGAACCCAAGGCCTCACTTGCGCAGCCTATAGCATGGACAAGACCTTTTTGCTCAAGTTGCAGTATGTATTGAATATTTTTATTCCGGTACTTGTTCCCATATTTATTTATAATATCCTCAGCCCGATAGCCGACTATGATAACAATCTCATCTATTTCATCAAGTCCCGCTGCAATATTCAGGCTATACTCAATCAATGGTTTGTTGTGGACTTCGATCAAGCATTTGTTTGATTCCTGAGCAACGATGCCCAGCCGCTTTCCTCTGCCACCCGCTAATATTAAGGCTTTCATATCAATACCCTGGTTTAAATATTTCCAAATCTCTTTTATTCTTTCGATTAACTGCTCTATTCCTTTCAATATTTATTCTCTGCACTTTAATGCCGCCGGATTTTGGTGGAGTTTCGCCTCACGCTTCTACTCTTTTAAGATCAGGTTCACTCATATTTTTTCAACACCTTTAAAAGAGTTCGTTCCATCGACCGCCAGCTATATTTCTCGATACAACGGTGGCGGGCCCTTCTCCCCATCTCCGCTGCTTCATCCGGAGAAGATAAAACTTTCTCTATGGCATCAGCTAACTCCCCTATTTCGTCCACCTTCACAATAATCCCACAATCTTTGAGAATCTCCGGCATATCGGAGATTCGGGTTGCGATGATCGGCTTTGCCATAGCCATTGCCTCAAACATTTTAGCGGGAGTGTACGCCTGAGTAAAGGGAGTATCCTTCTGGGGAAGAACCACCAGATCTCCCATATCAAGAAAATACGGCACCTCCTTCCAAGGCCGGAGGCCAATCATCTTCAACCACCGCCCTCCCTTCCTTAATAATCTCTTCTCATACTCACCATGAGGATTTGCACCAACAAGCAGAATACAGATATCGTCCCGATTGAGAAGTTCCATTGCATCTAAAACCGCGTCCAGATTGGTATGCTCGGTAGGTTTACCACAGAAGATAATCACCTTCTTATTCCCTAACTCATATTTCTCCCGAAGATAATCCCCGTTGATTTTATTCGGATCGAGTGCATCGGTATCACGGCCGTGGGGGAGATAAACCCCTCCAAATTTCTTCATTAAAAAAGTTGAACTAGCTAAAACTTCATCCGCATAGCGGATCATTTTTTCCATAAGCACAGTATAGAGCAAACTGTTCGAATCCAAGAGCAACTCTTTTTTTGACTGCTTACTCCAGGCGGAGAATAAACCACGCTGGTAATCGCTTAAACCTAAAATCACCGGCTTACCCGATATTACTTTCTTCAACATTGCCACCCCAAAGCTGGAAAACTGGTAATTATCGGGGATGATCACATCCCCCGAAATATCCTTAACCATTGCCCGGACGGACCTAAAAAACCGAGGAAACCAGCCTCCCGGGTATGATTTTAACGGGAATGCTCTATCAAAGATGGGATATGGGCCTTCCCCGAAGCAGGCTCCCATTACCTCCACATCGTAGTGTTTTCTAAGTATTGAGTAAAAGCAATAAATCCGGGGGAGATCATTTGTAGATATATCGTTGCTGATTAAGGTAATTTTCATTAGCTCGTTCCTCCTCGAAACCATGCTTTTGTCTTCAACATCCTGAACCTGGCCCACTTCTCCCCTTCCCGAGAGGCAAAGATCTTTCCGTCAACTGATAGTAGATCCGAATTAATCCACTCGCCAATGACTATTATTTCTTCACCCAACAGTCTATCAATGAAACTTGTTTCTGGCATATCCAGTACTATAGTATTGCACATCCTCGTACTGAGGTCCCACTTAGTCAACGACAAATATATTTCCCCACCGTGGGAAGTGTAGTTGTCGCTGGCCACCCACTGGCAAGTGGGAGATTTTCAACCATTTCGCTGCAGACTCATTTCTCTCAGCGACTTCTTCTACTACACCGGTATTTCAAATGAGTTACTTCTCCGGGGAAAAAGATTCCTCGTAAGTATTCGGTAAACCCGTTAACTCGTAGCGGCAGCCTTCAGGCTGCCACCACGATGGCGACCTGAAGGTCGCCGCTACGAGCGCGAGGTTCCCCGGTTTACCGAATGTTCACGATTCCTCTAACGGGCTCGGCAGCCTCCACGACGGGGGCCGGCACACTGAAGTAATCTCATTCAAAAATCTGAAGAGTTTGTTTCGTCATTTATTCTTCACTCATCGCGATGACTCGGATTAGGAGGTTTACCGTCAGAGACTAATTAATAGCTATCAACTTCATCAATAAAATATTTATAATCTCTGATCGGCAAAAAGTGTCATCGTCGCTTGAAATCTCCCGCGATATGGCCGGTATATAATTCCTTCACCAAATTTCACTAAATCATTTGATTCAATATAATTCTGCTTTTAATTCGAAAATTTCAAAAAATAAAAAACATTATATTTCAGCTGCCTCAAGTGATATAATATAGTCTAACGGTAGACAGCACCGTTTTCTCCTGGAACATATCCCTTGCCAGCTACCGTCTCTTTTCTCTCCCGTGTCCGGTGTAGTCCTTGATCATGGCTTGACCTCACCGGAAATATCATGTCGGCGCTGACTCATCTTGGTTGCTTCGGGCCCTTGTTGACTCCCTACTCTTCTCTTTCTTTACGAGAGCATAACAAGAGAAAAATATAATTTCAAAAAGCTACAATATTCCAAATTACGTAACACTTTATTATACATCTTTAAGGTACTGGCGTTGAATGCAAGAAATTACGTTTTCCTATTTCGGAGAGAAGAAGCCTGGCAACTGCCTCATAACCAACTTTGTTTGGATGACCATCCAAACCAAGCCAGTATGGCTGATTTCCCCCCAACAGTGCTTCCCTCAAAACCGGAAGAGAGTCAACATAATTGATCCTCTCATCTTTTAGAAATTTTTTAGTCTTTTTCCATATCAATTCTTCGTTTTCCATAAGCTCCCGGTAAATTTCCGGAATGTCTTTTAATCGTTCATAGACTACATCCTTAAAAACCAATTCCTTGGTCGGCAAAAGGAGAACAATGAAATTAACTCCCTTTTCTCGCGCTTTCTCATTCATCTTCTTGATCAACAACAAACTTAATCGTAATCCCTCAGAAATCCTTGGGTTTTCCTGATCGAGTGCCAGAAATCGATAGCGGGGCTCAAAGACAGTTTTGATATTGCCGCCATCAAAGAAAATAATTTTATCA
>Ga0207996_1000385_pt1 | contig 40405 bp, 28 predicted proteins | sample AntAceMetag02UKG_FD_184773 | JGI IMG/M metagenome (GOLD analysis project Ga0207996, IMG submission 184773) | Saline lake microbial communities from Ace Lake, Antarctica - Antarctic Ace Lake Metagenome 02UKG (SPAdes) (version 2) | ecosystem: Environmental > Aquatic > Non-marine Saline and...
GCTCTATTCTGAAAATGATCAAAAGAAAACATTTCTTGGATTCCTTCTCAATGTCAACCAGGTAACTTCTTTCGATATAGGAATCACCCAAAATCCTCAAATATTTCTCTTACCTTTCTCGGAACCACTAAATCCCGAAAATGATATCCTTATTAAAATCCTTCCGGAGTTTGAAAAAAAACTTCTCGCTGTATTGAAAACAAAAAACAACGAATCGGTTTTACGATTAAGTGGGGAAATTGCTGTCGGTCTTCTCATTAACTATAATATTTTCAATAATCCTACCTCGCTTACTGTTTATCTCTATGAAAGAGAATTCAATAAATTCTATAAACAGAGCATGTTCTTCTTCTTTCTTATTCTGGCTGCGTCAAGCTTGGTCATTGTAAGTTTTTTAAGCAATTGGTTCACAAAAAAAATAATGCAGCCAGTCAAACAGATAAGCGATAAAATGCAGAGGATTGAGAAGAATCCTCTTGGTATCGAATATATTGAGGACGAATATGGGGGCGAGCTCAGCAATATGGTTTCTGCCTTCAGTTCGATGAATAAATCCCTTGTAGAATATCACAAATCTTTGCTTGAATATAAAGTCCTTACTGATAATATTGATATTGGTGTGCTGTGGATGGATTCGAAGATGAATATCTTGATCTGCAATCCAAGTGCGATGGATATTCTTGAGCTTGTATCTCCCGATGAGATCCTCGGTAAGAATCTTTCAGAATTTATCCGGTTGGATGAGAACCTCATATCTAAGGCCCATGAAGACAGCTTGACCCTTCCACGTCTTGAGATCAATCTTCCCGGAACAAAAAAGTTTGTAAAATTTGTAATTCTAAATATCAAGGCTGTTGATGACACTATCGGCTTGCGCATGGTTGCAACTATTACTGATATTACACGCGAGATTAATGAAAAGAAAGCGCGTGATGCTCTGGAGATGGAGATCATAAAGAGTAATAAATTAGCCGAGATTGGAAGAAGGGTCGAGGGCGTCGTACACAATATGAATTCTCCGCTTAATTCAATTCTCGGCTATGCTCAGCTTGTGAAAAAAGAGTATAAAGACATCGACGATATAGATAAAATCATCAATGCTGCCAAGAATATATCTCAAGCGGTGAAAACCCTTTTAAGAAAGGTACAGCAGGATAATATTTCCATGATGCGTCCTATAGACATCAACCTGCTTATCGAGCAAGAGCTCGAGCTGCTCAAACACAATCTTTTCTTTAAACACTATGTTGTTCTAGAGATAAATCTTTTTAATGATTTACCTGCAGTGAAAGCTGTTTATAGCGATATCAGCCAAAGTTTTACCAATCTTGTGAATAATGCGATCGAGTCTATGCATGAGAGCAAAGAACGCAATATTTGGGTGCGTACATATCAAACTGAAGGCAAGGTGGCAATAGAAGTACGGGACAGCGGAGAAGGGATCGAAGAAAGATACCATTCTACGATATTTGAGCCGTATTACACATCAAAAAAGGAAAAGGAACAGAGCGGATTTGGGCTTGGACTTGCGATCTGTAAAAACGTTGCCGAACGTTATGGCGGATATATTACAGTAGAATCAGAACGAGATAAAGGAAGCACTTTTACAATATTTCTTCCTTTGAACAACAGGGAAAATTAATCCATGGAAAATGAAATACTTCAGACTGAATTTTTTAAACAAAATGCCAAAATACTAATCGTCGATGATGAACAGGACACATTGGATATTTTCCGTCGTCATCTTGAAGATGAATATAACATTGACATCGCTCATTCGGCAGATGAAGCCCTTGAAAAGCTGGAAAATAAAACATTTCATATTGCGATGACTGATATGGTCATGCCGGGAACTGATGGGATCGAGCTTCTCACCCAGATAAAGAAACGCTGGCCTCATGTGGCAGTGATCGTTATAAGCGGGAAAGCTTCTATCGGAATGGCTGTCGAAGCTATGAAAATAGGCGCTGAAGAATTTATTGAAAAGCCCGTAGAAGATCTCGACCTACTCAAGATCATCATAAAAAAAATACTCAAAACAAAATGGCAGCATGAAGAAATTGAACGGTTGAGAAGCATACTCGCGCATGAATTTGACAGAACACAGGTCATCGGAAATAGTCTTTCTATTCAAAAGGTCATGGAAAAAGTGAAAATAATAGCTCCTCTCGATACGACTATTCTGATAACCGGTGAAACAGGAGTCGGCAAAGACCTTTTTGCAGATCTCATCTATCGAAATAGCAAAAGAAAAAACCAAAAATTCGTAGCGGTCAATTGTGGTGGACTTCCAGAAAATCTTCTTGAAAGCATGCTTTTTGGTCACAAAAAAGGTTCCTTTACCGATGCGATAAGGGATAAAGTCGGCTATTTTCAAGAAGCAGACGGCGGGACTCTTTTCCTAGATGAAATAACAGAAACCACCAAAACTTTTCAGGTTAAACTCCTGCGTGTGCTAGAAAAAAGTGCCATCCGCCAGGTCGGTGGTGATATGGACATTGATGTTGATGTACGTGTTATCGCTTCGACAAACAAAAATATTGAAGAAGAAGTTAAGGAAGGCAATTTCCGCATGGATCTATACTACCGGCTCAATATCATTCACATTGATATTCCTCCCCTTCGCGAAAGACGAGATGATATTGTGCTTCTTACAAATACATTTGTGCGTGAATTTGCCGAAAAATATGACAAGCCCAACCTCGAGATCTCTGATGCGGTTATGTCTGTGTTCCTTTCCTGCGAATGGGAAGGAAATATCCGAGAATTGAAAAACGCTATTGAACATGCAGTCGCGATGACTGCCCATAATAAAATAGTACTGGAAGATCTTCCGGGTACAATATATAAGAAACAAGATGTAAATGAAGAAAATGAATTAACTTATGATGCAAACCTACCTTTCTCAGAATCAAAGGATGCTTTTGAAAAAAGTTATGTGGAAAAACTTTTAAAAAAATGCGGCGGAGATGTGTCGAAAGCTGCAGAATTGTCGGGAATCAAGCGTCCAAATCTTTATGAAAAATTCAACAAACACAATATAGATGTGAACACGTTCCGAAACAATTCGTAATCTCTTCACCTATGGAAAAAAGTGCATTAGATACAAAAAGGATTTCTGTTGTACTTCTCGTGCTCCTGCTGATCATCTTCACTTTTCTCATCTACGGGCAAACGCTCACTTTTGACTTCGTCTGGGATGATAATGGACCTCACCTTGTACAAAATCCCAATCTTGAGAAACTGTCATTTCAAAATCTTCTCCACTTCTGGATCAAACCATATCAGGGAATGTTCATCCCAATATCATATACTGCAATTTTTTTTATAGCATTAATCGGAAAATTTTTAACAGGAGTTGCTTATAACCCGTCTTTTTTTCATTTTTTTAATGTTCTTTTCCATGGTATAAATTGCATTCTTGTATTTTATTTTCTGAGAAAAATGCTTAAAAATAATGCAGCGGCTTTCATTGGTTCGCTTATTTTCCTTGTGCACCCCATGCAAGCCGAAGCAGTTTCGATGGTCACTGAATTCCGCGGACTTTTCTCAACATTTTGGGGTATGCTATTTTTGCTCGAAGCAGATACGGCACTTTCAAAAATCAAAAAGGATGCGTTTGATACAGTTCTTTGCATTGGCCTATTCTTATTTTCGGTGCTTTCAAAACCAATTGGACTAGTCTTTTTTCCTATCTTCTTCATTTATGCACTCATGTATAAAAAGGTTCGCTTGATCGAGCTCAACAAGAGATCAATCCCATATATTTTCATATCGGTTGTCGTAATATATATCACAAAAACAGTCCAACCGGCTTTTGTTCTGAACTATGAAGTTCCCATATTTTCGCGGTTTTTTATCTGGATGGACTCTCTTGTTTTCTATCTAAGAAAAATATTATTTCCTCTTAACCTTTCTGCATCTTATGCCCGTACAACCCAATTAGTGCTTTCATCGTGGTATTCATACGTCATCTGGATGATTCCATTAATCCTTCTTATACTACTCATTATTTACCGCAAAAAAATGAAAAATATAAGCTTTGCATATTTTGTTCTTATAATAGGTTTTTTGCCGGTTTCGGGTCTTGTACCTTTTATTTTTCAGAACTGGTCAACTGTTGCAGACAGATATATGTACATCTCGATGATCGGCGTCGCGCTTTTTGTTGGTGCTGCGTTTAAATATTTTTCGTTCAAACCACTAAAATTTTTGATACTAGCACTCATTGCACTACTTGCCGCAGACACAGCATTTATCCAGGTGCCCGTGTGGAAAAATAATATTACATTGTGGAGCCATTGCATAGAGAACACTCCTATTGAAGCAAATGCATATTATAATAGAGGAAATGAGTTCATGCGGTTAAAAATGTATGATGCGGCAAATTGCGACTTCGAAAACGCAGTGAGCCTAGATAAGGGCTTCACTAAAGCGTTATATAAAAAGGGCTATCTCTTGCTCGGACAGAAGAATTTTGAGGGTGCTCTTCAATACTTTAATTCTGTTCTCGAAATCGATCCTGATTTCGCAATTGCCTATGTGAGTAAAGCAGTTACTTACTACTACTTGAAGGAATATAATAATGCCTGGGATGAAATCCGAAAAGCACAGATCCGCGGGGTAGAAGTCAATACTCATTTCATGAAAACACTTGCAAAAGCGTCACAGGGAAAATAATATGACTGGCGCCAAATCCCGATTGCTCATTTATCTGTTGCTTATTTTGATTCCCCTTGCTGTGTACTGGCAGTGTACATCCTACGAATTTGTATGGGACGATAAAAATCCCAACCTGATCGAGAACAAATATCTTCAATATCCTTCTTTCAAGAATATCCTTCATTTCTGGACCAAGCCGTATGCTCAAATGTACATCCCTGTCCCTTACACCGCATGGGCAATAATAAAAGAGATTGGCGGCTTTCTTCCATGGGGACATAAAGTTGATGGATTTAATCCCTTTGCTTTTCACTTATTCAGCATTCTTTTTCATATTTTTATTGGAATCATTATTTTCAAAATTCTGAAATTGCTCATTAAGGATGACTGGTCTGCATTCTTTGGAGCACTACTTTTTCTTCTTCATCCATTGCAGGTAGAATCGGTTGTGTGGATCACGGAATTCCGTGGTTTGCTTGCTGCCCTTTTTGGATTTTTTTCACTTTACCTATTAATCAAAAATGAAAAATTGAAAGAGAAAAATATCTCTAAGAGCTGCCTAAGGATCCGATATATTAATTCGCTGATCCTGTTTTTCTTTGGCATGCTTTCCAAGCCCTCAGTCGTTGTAATTCCTGCTTTTGCATTTCTTATCTATCTTCTCTATTTTAAAAAACCTTTCTGGTCTTCCTTCAAAAAGATCATTCCATTCATCATCATTACTATTCCATTTGTTTTAATGCTTCGGTTTATTCAACCAGCTTCTTATCATACAGAAGTTGCTCCGCTCTGGTCTCGGTTTTTTATATGGATGGATACAATAAACTTCTATATCTTAAAGACACTTATTCCATATCCTTTGGTTGTCACTTATACCCGTACATTCCAGACCCTCCTTCCCAGATTCTGGTTTTATATTGAATGGATAATTCCAATTCTGCTTGTCTTCTTTGCAGCAAGATCATATAAAAAAAATCCATTTATATTACTCGGGGCGCTTATTTTTATTGTTGGATTTCTGCCAGTTTCCGGTTTGGTATCATTCGTTTTTCAGAAATGGTCAAATGTCGCAGATAGATATATGTATTTCTCCATGTTCGGTATTGCTATATTAACAAGTTGGCTGCTCAAAACATTTAAAAATATAAAAGTTTGGATTCCGACAATTTGCATCATTCTGTGCTTTACTATTCTCACCGGTTTTGTTCAAATTCCAATGTGGAAAAATCCACTCTCTCTCTGGTCGCATGCGCTAAAATATGGCAAGCCAAATACATTTGCTTATAATAATCGGGGAGCAGCATATAATAAACTCCAGGAATTTGATAAAGCCATCGCTGATTTTAATCATGCTCTTGAACTGAATCCTCAGGATGCATCATCATATAATAATCGGGGATTTGCTTTTTCTCAAACCGATCAAAATGATCGAGCGCTTAATGATTTTGACAAAGCGCTTGAGTATGATCCATATTATTATGAAGTATATATCAATCGAGGTAATACGCTAAAGGATATAGGAGAGGTTGGAAGTGCACTTGAAGATTATAAGAAATCACTTCTGCTGAACTCCTTTCACCCAAAATCTTATTACAATATTGGGCTCACCTACGCAGAAAATGACCGTCCAGATTCAGCTATCGTATATTACAATAAAGCAATTGAAAAATTGCCAAATTACACTGCCGCTTTTCTGAACCGGGGTATCGCTTACGCAGGAATGAAGCAATTTGATAAAGCGCTTGAAAATTACAACTTTGTTCTTATGGTTGATCCATGTGATGAACTGGCTTACAGTAATCGAGGGATATTGCATTTTGATACAGGCAAATTCCGCGAGGCAATAGATGATTTTTCAAAGGCTATCACTCTGAATCCACAAAGAGCTCAAACCTATTATTTGAGAGGAAAGGTTAATTTTGTTGAAAAGAATTATACTGCTGCCCTTGAAGATTACAATAATGCTCTCTTGCTCGATAATACTTTTGTGAATGCATATATTAAAAGAGCGCTTCTGTATGCTGAAATGGGTAATTTTAAAGTTGCAATATACGACATTAACAAAGCAGATTCTCTTTCTGAGAATAATGTAGAAATTCTCATTACCAAAGGTGATATTTATAGTAACCAGAAATTCTTCTCAGAATCAACCCAGGTATATACTGATGCAATGGCTCTTGACCCAGAAAGCGGTTTGCTATATCAGAAAAGGGCCGTTTCTTATTATTTTCTGGAAAAATATGACAAAGCAAGAGAAGATGTTCAAAAAGCTCAATCATTCGGAATTAAAATCCCAAAATCCTTTTTAAATGCTCTTGAAAACAAATAATTATCCTGTCATTATTTTATTACACAAATCCGCGCCCTGTTGTTTTTTTATTACACTTACAGTGTTTTTCAGTTACTGCAATTTTCTTCAATAATATTAATACTCGCTCACAACCACTTCTCACTTGGGTAGTTCTGAAGATTTAGCTTTATCATTTCAGACTTTGGCACGAAATTTGTTTTATATATTACGAATTGTTTTTATAGACGTGAAGTTAATGAGTTACGAACAATAAATAACACAGGAGGTTCCCATGGGAACTCAACAAATTCTGCTCATCGTATTGAGCGTTATTATCGTAGGTATTGCCGTTGCAGTAGGTATTACAATGTTTAATACCCAGGCACAAAATGCTAACCGTCAAGCTTTGGTTGCAGATGCAAACAATTTTGCATCTCAAATGATCGCTTATTACAAAACCCCTACATCACATGGTGGTGGCGGAAGAACCTTTGAAGCTTCTATGGACACTATGAATGTATGGATTGGATTTAAAGGTGATGATACATACACCAATGACAACGGCACATATTCACTTGTTCGTACAAGTGCAAGTGTTATAACTATTACCGGAACTGGTACTGAACCGGGTAATAGCTCTGCTACTAACACAAAGATTACTGCCACTATCACTGCCACTTCCACTGATCCCGTTGCGATGGTTATCGATAACTAACCGTATTTCTATTTAATGTAACTTCAGGGAGGTATAGTTTTTAACATATACCTCCCTGATTTTTCATATACCCCCCCCCATGCTTAAAGAATTTCGTTATACAGGAATCAATCAAGCTGGTAATCCTGTTCAGGGCGTTGTTTTGGCAAGCAACAAATCAAACGCCAAAAAACTCATTCGCGAAACCGAAATAAAACAGAATATTTCTGTTAATCAAATTGACCAAAAAACTAACTTCATCTATAAAATAAAACTACCAAGCGGTAAAAAGGTTAAGGGAAAACAAGCTGCTTTTTCAAAGCTTGAACTTGCACAGGCACTTGCACGGATCGGTTATACAAGTACGAAGATAGAACCTGTCATATTTGATTTTCAATCCAAACCATCCTTTGCAAATATCTTGATGTTCGTCGATCTCAGTTCATTCCTGCTCAAGGAAAAAATGAGCTATGACAAAGTTCTGCGCATGCTTGCTGAAGAAGAGACCAATCCGACACTAAGATCAACGCTGAAAAAAATTGAAAGCGAACTTAAAAAGGGTAAGGAAGGAACAGAAGTTTTTAACCGATACGCAGATGTCTTCGGCAAATTTCCCGCATACATGCTTGGCCTTGCCACAAAAAGTGGTAATATGGCAGAAGTCTATGATGCAACAGCTAAATTTATGGAGCGGGACCAAGAATACAAAAAGAGTCTGAAGCAAGCTTTGATGACTCCCATGTTCACTGTTCTTGCAATGATCGCTGCTGTGCTTTACTATATTATCTCGATATTTCCGACAACTGCGGAATTATTTATAAAATCTGGTGTTGAAGTACCACCGCTCACTGCTGCGACACTGCAGATGAGTGATTTTTTTGCAGCTAACTGGTGGTGGATGGGATTATTGGTGATTATACCGATCATTGTATTACTTATTTGGTGGCGGACACCGGGTGGTCGTGTGTGGAGAGATGCAATGATCATCAAACTGCCAATAATTGGCAAACTCCTGCATAAATCAAGTATTGAAATTTTCTGCCGTGTCTTCGCAGCAATTTATTCCGGTGCTGAAAACAACATCGAGACCATTCAGGCATCTGCGGAAGCATGCAGAAACGCATATATGGAAAAAAATATTAAAGAAATAACTATTCCTCTGATGTTGAAAGAAGGTATGTCCCTTGTGCCTGCACTTGCTGCAGCTAAGGTGTTTAACCAGACAACCTTGAGCAGATTCAAGACAGGTTCGGAAACCGGTAATGTGCTGACTGCTGCTCAACAGATCGCAAAATTCTATGAAAAAGAAACAACGTATAAAATGCAGAATCTCATACAATCAATACAAACTCTTATCGGCGCATTTATTGGTATTGTGATCACTGCGTTGACTGTTGTTTCTGCAGAAATTGCGACAGTTTCTCCCAAAACACCAGGCATGTAATAGTTAAGGAAAATATATGTTAGGAAAATCACGCTTAGGCAAACTCTTAGTAGATAAAGGTGTTATTGATAAAGATGCCCTTAATAAAGCTCTTATCATTCAAGCAGACGAGGACCCTTCCAACCCCAGGAGGTTAGAGGATATACTTGTTTCTGATCTGAGGATTAAGCATGATGATGTATATGGTCTTCTTGCTGACCTCTATGCATTTAGAAAAGTAGAAATCAACGTTGATAAGCTGGATCAGACACAGATAAAGCACACGAGAGATATCCTTGCGAAGTTTCCTGATGACCTGAAAAAAGAATTGCTGTATAGGAAAGTACTTCCTTATCAAATTGCGCAGGGAAGACGTACTATCCTGGTAATTCTTGCTGCTGATCCAACTGATAAAATTGTGGAAAAAATACCGCTGAATACCGAATTTAAAAAATACGAGGTTGCGTACTGTCCCCTTTCCACAATTGAAGAGCTCATAAAGATCATTGCCCCCCAAAAAAATGAATTCTTAGAAATCCTGAGTGAAGCAGGCGAGCAGATCGAGGAAGTCCAGGAAGAGGGAAAAGAAGATGGCCTCGACGAATATGCTCTTGATGACGAGATCAATAAAAGCTTGCTGGTCAACCTCTTTGAGGGAAGTCTTATTGAAGCTGTTAGAAAAGGTGCAAGTGATATTCACATCATACCTTTTCAGCGCTCTAATGTCGATTTTCTATTTCGTATAGACGGCAAACTTAGTCAGTGGCACCGGCAGGAAAAAACCTCTCCCGAAGCTATTGCTGCGGTGGTTAAAGATAGAACGAGCGGAATTGACAGGTTTGAAAGAGATAATGCACAGGACGGTTTTGCACAGCGTATCGTTGACGGTTATCTGATCCGTTTTCGTGTATCCGTTCTTCCAATTATTTCTTCCGAATACGAACGCAGGTTTGAAAGTGTCGTGATACGTGTTATTGATGACCGTAATGTGATCACTGATCTGCAAAAATTAGGTTTGCAAAAGCAGGCAGAATCAGACTTCTTAAAAGCTGTGAATAAATCCAAAGGGATCATTCTGCTCACCGGTCCTACAGGAAGTGGTAAAAGTACGACTCTTATGGCCGCGCTCCATCATGTTATTGATCCCTCTAAAAATGTGCTCACTTGTGAAGATCCTGTCGAGTATGTTATCAAAGGTGCGCGACAGCTTAAGATCGGCGCAAAAATGACATTTGAACAAGCAATCCGCTCAATCCTTCGTCATGATCCGGATATTGTTATGGTCGGTGAGATCCGTGACAAGATTACTGCTGATGTCGCGGTAAAACTTGCAAACACAGGTCATTTGACCTTCTCTACACTGCACACAAATGATGCGCCGAGTGCAATATCCCGCCTCTATAAAATGGGCGTTGAGACCTTTCTGCTTGCGTATGCAATGAATATTATTATTGCTCAGCGTCTTGTTCGAAAACTCTGTCCAGAATGCAGGCGTCCGCTTGCTCGGGATAAGTACAAGGGAGCTCTTGAGCTAGGGCTTACAGAAGAAGATCTTAAAAAGGGTTTAGTGTATGAAGCCGGCAATGGCTGCAAAAAATGTATGAACGGTTATAAAGGTCGTGTGAACATCTGCGAAGCGCTCTACTTCACAGATGAAATAAGAAAAGCTATCATGGAATCGGGCGATGATATCGACGAAGACAAGATCCGTAAAATCGCAGAAACGCAGGGTATGCTCTCACTTCTTGATTCCGGTTTAGATAGGATACGCAAGGGACTTACCTCAGTTTCTGAAGTGTCCTATGCGACCTCTGAGGGTTAATAATGACCTACGGACAGATCTTCCTTATCCTTCTCGCAATGGTGCTGTTTTCAACCATATACCTGACAACATATAATAGTCTTTTTGACCAGGCTGATCTTGCTTATAAAGGAATGTATCTTTTAAACGGACAGAAAATATTAGATAAATATTTTCAAGAGATCGAAGCAAATATTTTGGGTGATATATTACCTTTTGATGCCATTCAATCTGTGTATAACGGTCGTTCTGATTCTCTCACAGTCTCTGATGTCGTTTATCACCTAAGTATCTCAACTACTCCCTGCACACTCCACGGCGTTGACACAGTTACTGTTTCCCCCGAATTTATTCGGGTGGACATGAGCATGTGGGCTATTCATCCGGGTGGTGATACGCTCTGGATCGGCATGCCGCAATTCCCAATAAGCAAAGTATTTGTGGATTTATATTATTAATTATGGCTGCAATATTAGAAGCAATTGGTGCGACAATAATTGGTGGAATCTTCATTCTCACGATGATTACTTCACTTATTAATATTCATGCTGCCGGTGTGAATATAAACCAACAGATAGAGCTTGTTGAAATCTCGGAAGATGTCGTATCAGTAATAGAGAGCTATCTTTCTCTCGTGGGGGCTGGTGTCGCAGATTCTGCGGTCATCTCTACTCAAGACACCTCATTCACCTACTCCTATGCCGATAGCGTAGGGGGCTCAAGGCATGTTGTGAACATGGCACAGGAAGATATTGCTGATAGCAAGCAACTCTCTGTATATGTAGATGGTAGTACTGATCCTGTTCTCGGACCTTTTGAGCTCTCGGATTTTGGTATTCAGTTCACCTATTATGACGTCAACGATACCGCCAACCCGGCAGATTCTCTTGTTCGTTATGTTCAAATGATCATGGAATTCCAATATGATACTTTTCGGGAAGATATTGATAAAAAATTTGTCCTACATCGTATCCAAATTTGGAAATATTTTAAGAATCTCTATTTATAAATATATATTAAATATTAAAAGTATTGACAAAAAGGCAAATAAAAAGTTTTTTGCTGGAAGAAAAAATTTTATGATCCGGAGGTGCCCGTGGGCAAAGCAGTTTTAATAATGGCATTGCTTCTTGCTGTCATAGTCGTTATTGCGACCGTCACTCTCTCTGTCGAACGAAAAGCAGATATAATTCCTGAAAAGATCGCAGAAAAGGAAGTGCGATCCGATCTTATGAATCTTGGTGCATACGCACTTAAGTGGGCTATTAAACAAGTCCGCAACGAAGATATCACGGAATCAAATTCATCCATTTTTGATGATGAAAGCGGTTTGTATCATTTTGCATTTTTTGATGTTCCCGCTCTTGATGGAACTATAGATAGGATCACCTATGAGTTTGGAGACCCAGTAACAACGGAAGGGGGAGGTCAAGAAGGAGAGGAAGAAGAGGAGGAAGAAGAGGAAGAAGTCGTTACAATACCAGCTCTTGATATGATCTTTGCAAATGGAGCTATCACTCTTACAGGTAGTGCAAGTATCGAAGGAACTACCGGAACGAATTCAACTGCGACAAGCAGCGTGAATTTCGCCTGGAGTACGCAGGTAGATGGAGATTTTTACGTCGGACCCAGCGCTGATTATAACGATGTGATCGCTTCAGCAGGATATGGACGTACGCCTGAAGATAATATTACCGGAACCATTGGTAATCTTCCTGCCACTCGCACCTATCCACTTCCAACATATCCGGATTTTCCCGAACTTACTGACCGTGGCTCATTTAGCACACCGTGGACATCATCAGGCGTATATCTTATTGATGATGATGGATATTATTCTTCTATAAGTGCCACGAGCGGAAGAACTATCACTATTGATGTCGGCTCAGGAACGAGGAGAATCGTTGTAGGAAGTCTTAGCGTAGGGCAAGGTTTTATTGAACTTCAGGGAACCGGTAATTTGATATTTTATGTCGAAACCTCATTTTCCCTCACGGGAAGCAGCATTATAAATACCGGTGGCGATGCAAGTAGAGTTCATATGTACTATTCCGGCGCCACAGATTTAAATCTTGCTGGAGCGACGACCTATAATGGCTCTATGTATATTGAATCTGCTAATCTTCGTATCGGCGGCTCCGGAGGTATCACGGGTCACATCATTTGCGGCGGCTCAACACTTGATGTAAACGGAGCAGCAAATGCATACGTCCGAGCTCTGTATGCACCAAATGCAGCAGCGTCAATTACCGGCTCCGGAAGCATCAGTGGAATTCTTGTGGCAAGCACTATTTCTGTTACTGGAAGCGCAAATATAACCGCGAGCACGGGCTGGGTTGATCCCGTTCCAGACATCGAGGATACCGAAGAAGAAGCTACGGTCGTTACAGGCGCGTCAACGGTGCAGGTTGATATCACAGCCCTCGTCAGTGAAGATGAGTATGGCAACGATAATGATCACACAAGTTACGCGACTATTCTTGTTAGTTATTCCGGCGACAGCGAAGAAGTAGATGGGGACGGAGAACCTGAGGAAGAAGAAGAAACTCCAGCGCTCTCCATGGAAGCAGATCTGAATATCAATCCTACAAACAACTCGTCAAAACGATTTCAGATGCAGACGCCAAGCGGTCAAATAGATCGCAACACACTACACAGCAATGGTTCTTCGTATACATACTCCGGAATCGCAACAGAGATCAGAGTAAAACCTAAATCCGGAGGCAATACTCTTATTGTGAATGAAACAGTAGTCTCTCTTTCAACAGGTACAGTCTATACTATAACCTCTGATAACATGACGGTTGATCTAAGAAACTCTCACGGTTCAGGCAATGCAATGGGTCATTGGTGGATAGAAATAATCTGTGCCGAACCGACAGTTTCCCCAGATCCTGGACTTCCTGAACCCGAAGCGGAACCTGAACCCGAACCAGAGGTTGATGAAGAAGCTCTTGAAGCAACATTAGAGGGTATAGAGATCCTTTATTGGAGACCGTAATATCCCATGGGAAAAGCTATTCTTGTCATTACGCTCCTGCTGCTTGCTGTAGTAGTAGGAATCGTTGTTACAAGCAGCAAGGGTAGCGATAAAGTACCAGTTATCCTCACTGACGATATTGCCAAAAGTCAAGCGCGTTCTCTTTCAAATTATGCACTTCAGTACGGCATGAGTCAGCTTCTCAATGGAAATGTCACATTTACAGACAGCTTGCACGGCACAATTGACAATTTTGTCCCATTGAGTGTCTTTGACGGTTCGATAGATAGTATCACTTACTTGAGAATGTCTGAAGGAACAATCCGGGTGGATTCTTACGTAAGCTACCAAGAATTAGAATCTCTGGCTTCTCATCACGCATATACACGATTTGGATTTTATGCAGACGATGGAACTGTTTCTAATATTACAGCTGCAATTGTTACAGGCGGCTCTATATCTATTAAAGCTCATGCAGTTATTGATGGAACTATTGTTGAAGATTCCACATTCAATTTTGAAGAGGTTTTCGGTTTTACAGAACAAGAAATTAAGGATGAGTGCATATCACTCGGCTCATATATTGAAACTCCTGCTAATAATGAACAAATGCCCGATAGTCTGACCTGGATGGACAACGATTTACGCGTTCAATCTTTCTGGTCTGGCGCGGGAATTCTCATTATTAATGGAGATCTAAGAGCAACAGCTCAAATTGATTTTGAAGGCATTTTAGTCGTTTTTGGTGAAGTAAGCCTTGGTGCGCATTCCAATATTACCGGTGCAGTGTATGTGATTGGTGATGCATCATTGGGGGCTCATGCTGTTGTAACCTTTGACGCAGATGTTGTGAAAGATGCCTTTGATGCATTTCCAATAGATGTTACTATAGAAATAGTTGAATGGAATGATGGTTAAAAATAAACATATAAGGATAGACATATGGAGCAAATAAGATTATTAGATTCGGAAAAATTGATGTTTTCCTGGTGGTTGAAAATTCGCTGGTTCATTGTACTCATACTTTTTGCGATCGGATTGCTTCGCATCGGTATGGTACATCAAACCGTTCCGATCGTCGCTTTTGTCGGCGCTTTTCTCGGTATCAGCGTGCTGAATATACTTTTTCATCTTCAAATTATTACAACCAACAATCTGGTTGGCGCTGCACAAATAATACTTGATATTATTTTTGGAACGATTGTTGTTCATCTTACCGGCGGACTCGAAAGTTCTTTTGTATGGATATACCTGGTTGCGGTCGTCACTGCAAGTTTATCAATCGAAAAGGCAGGAGGATTTGTTGCTGCTATGATCGGAAGTATGAGTTTGCTGATTCTTATTCTCATGTATAATTTTGGTTGGCTTACTCCTGTTGACGGACAAACTTATAACCCTGACGTGGCAACCCAAACGATCTTTCTTATTTCTTATACTGGCTTGTTTACTGTTATTGCATTCATTTCGAGTTATATTAGTGGGATGGTCAGAAAGCTTTCTCTCAAAGTTCTGGAAGCAAATGACAAACTCAAAAACCAGGAAGATTTCCTTAATGATAAGGAAAACAAAATTGTTTCTGACGAAAAAGTGATGAAGGACTATCAGGATGTTGTGACAGTATCCGCATCTCTTGCAGGTATAGATCACGATATCAATAATCCTCTCAGTATTATTTCGCTTTCGCTCAGCAGAGTAAAAAGAGCAGCAAGCGAGTATAATGATGAAAAGCTTCACAAATCCACCAACCAGATTACAGAAGCGATAAATAAGATCAACGGCATTCTTGCCCGTTTGCAAGAATTGAAACGGCTACCCCTGATAAAAAAAGCAAGAAAGGAATAAATTGAGCAGGTTAGTTTTATGCAAAAACACATTTTAATCATTGATGACGAGGAAAGCATCAGAGAACTGTGTAAAGAGTTCTTAGAAGAAGAGGGCTACAAGGTCACGCTTGCTGTTGACGGGCAGGATGGTATTGATAAGATGAACTATGATGACTTTGACCTCTACATGGTTGATATGGTCATGCCGCGATTGGATGGGCTTGAAACCATGAAACGCATCAAGAAAAAACAACCCCTTGCGGTCATCATCATCACAACTGGTTTTTCCAGTATTGAGGGTGCCGTCAAGGCAGTTCATGCAGGTGCTTTCCAGTATCTTTCTAAACCCATCAATGCTGAAGAGCTTCTCGAGGCAGTGAAAAAGGGCTTGCAGTATGGAGAAGATCTCTATGGTCCTCTTCAAAAAGCTTTTGAGCCAGGCACAGAAGGCACAAAGAATGAACCAGCTATCCTTCATGGTTTTACCAAAGAAGAAAAAGATGATTTCATGGCACTTGGGAGATTGCGTAAATTCGAAGCGGGTCAAAATATTGCTCTTGATAATGAAAATGCCAGCTCGATCGTGCTAGTTGAAGATGGTGATGTATCGATCTGGTTAAGCAATACTACTGTTGACTATCTTCGAACGAATGATTCCTGGGCTGAAGAAAACTTCATACTGGCAAGTTCGACATTCACTACCCTTCGATCCGAAACTGTATGTAAAATTCGCTTTTTCGAAAGAAAAAAACTCCTCGACTTCTTCGCTTACAAGGGCGAACGTCTCATGAAACGGTTCATGATCAACATTATTAATTGTATCTTTTCAAAATGGAGAAAATCTATTCAGCGCATCGTTATGCTCAAGCTCGTTACTGGCGAGAAATAGAATTTATCTCAACAAGAGATTAATTTTGATCATGAACATCGACAATAAAAAAACATAGGCAGGACAGCTATGGGCTTATCATTTACTCCGGAAATGCTTGTTGGTTTACCCGAATATTTAACGGGAACAAGCCGTTTTCAGAACATTAATAAAATCATAACTTACAATGCTGCATGGCGTGAAGAAGCATATGAACATCTTCGCAAACTCCTTAAATATATGCGGGAAATAGATGCTTCTGACCTTGATATCGGCGGACCGGGCTCAAACAACAATGTATGGTACAGAATCTACGGGGTCAAATCACCAAACGCCGAAATGCCACATTATAATAATGATGAGGTTACTGCGATTCTTCTCAGCGTACTCTCGGATGACCAAAAAGTTCTCCTTTTTAAGGATAAGAATGTTGACCTCTCTGTCGGAATGACTCTTGAAGAAGGTGAGCGTCCCAGCAGATTTCGTAGTGATATATATTATGAAAGCAATGTGCTTGTAGGTAACTTCCGAAGGATCAATCAGAATTTACTCAAAATTGAAACCCTCGGATTTCCTGAGCCGATCATGCACAGAATGGATCTTCAGTATGAGAAGTCGGGACTTATTCTTATTACAGGTATCACCGGTTCAGGAAAGAGCAGCACTCTTGATTCTATTATCGATATGAATAATCACAATAATGATGCACATATTATTATCATTGGCGCACCTATTGAATATGTTCATAAATCTGAGAGGTGTATTCTTCGTCATAGAGAGGTCGGTGAAGACGTGCTCTCCTTCAAAAACGGTGTTGTCCAGGCATTACGCCAGGACCCGGACGTGATAATCGTTGGAGAGATGAGAGATCCGGACACGATCGCCAGAGTAATCGAAGCTACAGACAGTGGACATAAGGCATTTTCGACTCTTCATACAAGCTCTGTAGTTGATAGTCTTCACAGAATAGTCGGCGAGTTCCCGACGCGTGAGCAAGACCGAATTCGTCTCCGCCTTGCTGATACACTCTCTGTCATACTTTCTCAAAAATTAGTTCCCAATAAAGAAGGTAAACGAAGTCTTGCAAAAGAGATTCTTTCTGTCACACCGTCAGTGAAAGCTGCGATTCGAAATCAAAACATTAGCGAGATCTACCAGATGATCACTGAAGGTAAAAAATATGGAATGATAACTCTGGAGCAGGATCTTTTCAATCTCTATAAGAAAGGTGAAATCACCAAAGAAGTAGCTCTTAACCACTCAAATAACAGAAAGAGAATGCAGCAGCTACTCACATATTCATAATTTTTATTAAACAATGAAATTAATTAAAAACGAAAAAACTGCACTTGGTATCTACCAGGACGGATTATCAATTAAAGCCGCACAGCTTACGGTCATTAATGGAAAGATAAGTCTTACCGAGCTTGCTGAAACAACACTTTCGTTGCCGCTTTACCCTCATGAGGACAAACATGCTGAACCTGAAGAAGCCGCTATGGATTTCGAATCTGAGGACTTAGAACCAATTCCAGATCTTGCAGATTTTTCAGAAGATTTTAAGATCCCCGATCTTGCAGAATTAGAAGAAGCAGAGTACGAACCCTCTGAAAATGCTGAGCCCCTTATTACGGGTAAGCAGGAATTTCAAAAGCTCATTTCTCAATTCCCTCTTGACTTATGCAGGATATCAATGAATGCTCTTGAAGAAAACATCTCTTTCACTCAATTTGATGAAACCTTTTCCCCGTCGCATTCTCGGTCAAAAATAAAGAAAAAATTGCGTGATGAAATTCTTTCTAAAGAAGAGCAGAAAAATAAAAATTTTACCTATGATTTTATAAAAAATAAAGATAATACCATTCTTTCTTTCACTGAAGCTGGCCCCAACGATATACTTCATGCTCTGCAGGATATAAATCCGCTTATTTCTAAAAAGAGATTTTTCTATAGTTTTATTGAGCCGCTTGAAGTCTCGCTGATGAATCTCATTCGGAATAATTACGCTTACTCGTCCGATGAACATGTCTTAATAATCTACATCGGCGTTGATACAAAATTCGGTTTAGTTATGAAGGGGAATGATTTTGTGAAAAATTTCCCGCTCATTGTTCCGGATACAGACCTCGAGCACATGAGGCAGGTGATATACTCCAAAATTATCCTTGAGCAAGACACCTCGAATGTACATATTACAGGTAATATTATTCTGGCTGGAGAGATGGCAAAAGATGATGATGTTGAATTCTTCCGCAGCAGGATCAATTCCGGAGCTCAGATATCACGCATCTCTCTTGATAAGCTGCACATTCCTCAGGCAAAAGAAGAAGTCTTCCCGCCGGAACGCATTGCGGATTACTCTATTCCAATAGCACTCGCCTGGAAATCTCTTGAGGGTCGAAATAAAAATTTTTATCCCTGCAATCTTCTCCCGTCCAAAATAATAGAAAGCCAGAAACCTTTTAAAATCGCCTGGCATGGTTTTATTATTCTTACGGCGATCTTCTATCTTGCCTTTTCTGCGACTTTTAAAAATCTCAATATTGAAAAAGATATCATAGAGATTAGCCGCGAAAACAATCAGATTGAAATCGAACTGAGGAAAAATCGATCTATTGTTGTAAAGCTTCAGCAAGTTAAGAATGATATTGAAGTCCTTCAAGCAAATTTAAAGAAGGTGGATAAACTTATTGGTGATAAAAATCAGTGGTATTATATTTTAAACGTTATTTCCAATTCTTTTAACGATCACAAGATCAGCTGGATTACATCACTGAACAGCCAGGAAAAAACATTTAAGGTAAGTGGCTTTACCACCAGAAAAAGGAATGTGATCCCGTTTTCAAACCTTTTTCCAAATGGCAACATTGAGAAAGTAACAGAAAACACAATACAAAATATTGGAATCTGGCAGTATGACATCACCTTTGGATATCCAGATCCTATAGAAATAGCAAAGCAAAAGAAGAAAGACGAACCGGGCATAGAATTCATAAAGAATAAAGAGCAACTCAAGTCTCCCCAGGTCCAAATAGATAAGAACGAGCCGGCTCAAGAGGAGCAAGAAAAGCCTGTTACTAAACCTCAGACTCTTTCAATTAATGATAAAGTTCGCTACAATCAAATTATAGATCTCTATTTTTCCGGGAATTTCCAGAAGGTATACGATCAATTTAAAGAATTCCTTGCAGACTACCCTGACAGCAAGTATACACACAGCGCAAGTTACCTGCTGGGTGAGTGCCTGTACCAAATGGACGATATAGATCAGGCAATTCTCGTTTTTGATAAAGTTGTCACGCAGAATGGTATAAAAACTCCAGATGCATTGATGATGCTCGGAAATGCATACGCCAAAAATAACAATATTGAACAGGCAAAAATTTATTGGAATAGGATAATTAATGAATATCCCAGTATCAGTCTGGCAACAATTGCAAAGGCTAAGATAAACCAACATTCACAATCAACACCTCCTCCCAAGCAATCTGAAGAAGTTCAAGTACCGGAGAATCAGCTTGAAACGCGATATGAGCTTCAGCTTTATGCAGATAGCGACCATGACAGAGTTCTTGCCGAACAGAAAAAACTCAAATTAGCCGGATATAATGCTATTATTATTCCTGTTTCAACTAGCAAAGGAATTATTTATAGACTCAGGATTGACGACCTGCTTTCTGGAAATGAAGCACTCGCTCTTGGGGATAAGATAAGTACTCAACAGAATGCCTATCATGATTTTTGGATCACGAAAGTCGATGCTGCGTATGAACCTGTTGATAAAAACGTTGAAGTTCCTACTGTGAGTAATCAAGAAGAAATTCAAAATAATTACTCTGCCATTCTGGATAAATATTTTGCTCATGATCTACAAGGCGCATATAATGATTTATATTCCTTTATGAAAAAATATCCAGACAGCGATCTTGCAGAAAATGCCCGATATTTCATGGGAGAAGCTCAATACCAAATGGGTAATATTCCAGAGGCAATTTCAATTTTTGAATCTGTTGTTACAGAAAATTCCGTAAAAACTCCAGATGCATTGATGATGCTTGGCAATTCTTATGATGAGCTCAATGATAAAGACAAAGCTCTTTATTATTGGAACGAACTGATATCTCGTTATCCACAGAATCGGCTTGCTGATATTGCTCAGCTCAAAGCCATTGAAATGAAGGATTGATGCAATGCCGTATGCAATAAGAAACTCTATCATCCTTGGTGTGCTGCTCATTATCGTTTTTGTCGGAGGAATGCTTTCAAATTCCCAATCGGTTAAGCGGCTTGAGAAAATTGAAAACGTGTTTCAGGAAAACAATCAAACACTAGAACAACTCAAGAAGACCAATCCTGATCTCGAAAAGACAGACGAAATAATTGCTTCTCTTGAAGAAATGAAGAAGAAGGCTCTGGAAAATAATAAAATAATACTCAAAAATGACAATCCCAGCCAGACATATCAGTACCTTATTGATATAACTGAAACTTTTACTCCAGGGTTAAATTTTGACTTTAAGGTTGCGCAGAGTGGCAAAAAAGGAGTCCTTCCTTTTAATTCATATACGTTGAACGGTTCTGGAAATGTCGAGTTGCTCCATTTCTTTCTTTATCAACTCGAATATCAGGCACCTCTCTATGTTATCGAATCTATGCGGATTTCAGAAACTTCAGTTGCACTTAAAGATACAGTCGATTTCTCTATGAAGCTGAATGTCTACTATGACAAGAAAACCGGCACTTCAATTTCCGAGATACCTTTCAGGAGTTTTAGTTATTCAAATCTTACCTATAATCCTTTCTATTCCCAAATCCATGCACCGTTAGACCGTACTGAAGAAGAAAACTATATCAACATTAATTCCTCTCTTATAATCGGTCTTACCCCGGATAAAGTGTTCCTTAGAGACATGAACGGACAAATTGTTACTCTTGTTCCCGGGTCACGGGTTGCATACGGATATCTCAATTATATAAACTGGAAACAGCAATGTGCTGTATTTAATATTAATCGAATTGGTATTAACCAAGAAGTTAAAATGTATTTACAGGGTAATGAATTATGAAAAAAATAATCCTATTAGTTTTAATTTTTTCACTTATGACAGTTACTTTATTCGCCCAATGGGTCTATGACGAATTTTCATATAAGGAACTGGTTTCCATGACCCGTGACACACCTTTCCCGGAAGCGGTACAAGCACTCGAAGTGATGTCTATCCAATTTGAAGGAAAAAAGATCATTAATATGAGCACCTTTTCCGGAACGATTGGTATTCCCATTAAAGAAGTGTACTGGAAGAACGCTCTTTTTCTTATCGTTAACTTCAACGATCTTGTGCTTGAAGACCTTCCCGGATCCTATGTGATAAAAGATGCAGCTGAAGTTATTGAAGAAGTGCCGGGAGAAGGACCTGAGATCACCCCCGACACAAAACAGGTTAAGATATCTTCCATCTTTTTCAAGGCAGATAAATCTGTTCTCAACAGCATCGGGATCGACTGGTCCACACTTTTCAATGGCAAGGTCGTAGCGTCTGTGAATTTCAAAGGAGCTGGTGTCGGACAGGATATCTTTAATGCCACAGCTGCGACAAAACTCGAATCCGGAGATGTGTCAATTGATATTAATACCCTTTTTAGTATTCTGGAATCGCATCAGAAAGGTACTATTATCGCGCGTCCGTCAGTAGTTGTGATCTCTGGTAAAACAGGCGAGATCCAGGTTGGACAAGATTTCTCCGTGAAAAAGAAAGATGATGCAGGAAATGTGACTGATGAATTTTTCCAGACAGGTGTGATCATGACTGTGACACCAACCGTTGTCGAGGACGAAAATATAGAAGCTATTCACCTTATCGCAAGTGTGCAAAAAAGCTCGGCAACTCCTGGTGAACTCAGCACCATCATTAATAAAAGCGAATCTTCTACAGAAGTTTTGCTCTTTGATGGAGAAGAAACAGTTATCGGCGGCTTATACGATACAGACGAAACGATCACACGGGTTGGTATTCCTATTTTGAAAGATCTTCCCTGGTGGGTTCTTGGCATACGTTATCTTACCGGTTCAAACAGGTATGAAACTAATGTTCGCGAAATGATCGTGATCATTAAAGCGGAAATCTCTAAACCTATCAACGACCGAAAGAAAGAAGCACTTTCCACTCAGGAGCAGATAGAGAATCATCGTATAAAGAACCAGGATGCGTCAAACCTTTTTAATAATGATGAGGACAATGATGACGATGAAAAAAAGAATAAATAGATCCGGTCTTCTCTTCGTACTGCTTCTTTGTGCAGGTATTTCCCTGTTCCTGGCAAGCTGTGGCCTCACGTTGACTGATCCCGATCTCACAGATGCTCCTTCAAATCTCAAGATCAAAAAAACTGATGAGAGCAGGATCGAAATCACTTGGACGTATCAGATTCCTGAACATGCGGATTCTGATACCCTCTATTTTGTGATCGGCAAAAAAGTCGGCACAGGAAGTTGGAACGATAATTACCAGAATATTTCCACCCAGTTCTTCACCTATCTTGATAATATACCCACAAACGACAGTCTTGTGTATGCATATCAGATAAAATTTCTCAACAAATCAACCGATGAATCCTCTCCATATTCAGAAGTAATTGCTTTCATGTCCGACAATTGCGATCCCGAAGAGCTTATAATCGAGCAGAAAACCCAGGCACGGGTTGAAGTAAGCTGGCAAGATCATTGCGTTGGCGATGAGGGGTACTATGTTGACAAAAAAATCAGTGCCGGCAACTGGGCAAATAAATATAGAACTCTTGTTGCAAACGCCACTTCATTTACAGATGATGTGAATCTTTTCGAAGAGATTTTTTATCGGATTACGGCATTTGTCGGAACGACGACATCATCATCAATTGAAAACTCTATTGTCCCTACTCTTTTAGCCCCCTCAAACCTTGCATTGCAGAAACTCGATCAAAACAAGATAAAACTCACGTGGCAGGATAACAGCGAAGGAGAGGTCGGTTTCAATATCGATAAAAAGATCGGCGGCACAGATTGGGTGACGAATTATGCAACGGTCGACAGCAACACAATTTCCTTTATTGACAACATCACCGAACCATGCGGAACATTCTATTATCGGGTAAATGCATATTCCGGCACTTTTATCTCCGCAAACAGCAATGAAGAAAATATAAATATTCTTCTCAATGAAATTGGTTTTGTCAATACACCTGGTGTTGCTCAGGATATTATTACTTCCGGCTGGTATGCATATATTCCTGATAATTACGATGGATTGCAAATTATATATTTTGGAAATCCCGAAAATCCTGAGATAGTACACACAATGGATGACTTTGAAGACCGGGTGCTTTCTTCAGATGTTGATGATAATTTTTTATACGTTACAAGCCACTGTGGCAGCATTACCGACCCTGGTGTAATATCGATGGTAGATATTTCTGATCCAAGCAACCCGATAGTAACCGGCAGCACTCATACATCGGGTATACCTTATGATATTAAAGTAGTTGGAGATTTTGCATATATTGCAGATGGTGATAACGGATTATCTATATTTTTTATTTCTGGCTCTGCCCCCCACTTTGTTACCAATGTTTCAACAGGAGGTCATGCTCAAAGTATTTATGTTGATGGAACTAATGCATATATCACACAGGGTTTGGATGGAATTGCAATTTTTGATATTACTGATCCTTTCAACCCCACATTAAGCGCTACATACGCAACAACTGGAGCTAAAGATATTTTTGTTCAGAATAATTATGCATTTATCGCAGATAGCGAAGGAGGTCTTCTCATTCTTGATGTTTCCAATCCTTCTTCACCTGCCTATGCAGACAGGATAGAAACCGATGGATTCGTCACTGGGGTTCACGTAGATGACTCCTATGCATATATTTCCGATTCAGAAATTGGGTTAATAACAATTGATATTTCTTCAATTATAGATTCATTTATACTTGGTTATTATTCGATGACCACAGAACCTTCTTCATTAACTCTTTCGGGCAGCTATGCGCTGCTGATCAATAATGAGGGTATGAAGATAGTACAAGTTGGTCCATAAACTTGTTTATAAAAAAAAATTGCAGTAGGATGCAAAGAAAAAAATATTAAAAAAAACCTAAAATGGAGGTTACAATGAAAAAAATGATTTTAATCATTTCGTTTATTTCTATTCTTTCTGTTCTTAACGCATTAACAATTGATATTCCAGCAGATTACCTTACAATACAACTAGGAATTAACAATGCAAGTAATGGAGATACTGTTTTAGTACAACCCGGAACGTATGTTGAAAATATTAACTACAATGGAAAGAACATTACTGTTGCTTCGTTGTATCACACAACACAAGACACGTCCTATATTTCACTGACCATTATTAATGGTGGCAACTTAGCAAGTGTTGTAAAATTAGAAAGTGGGGAAGATTCAACTGCAGTTTTAACCGGTTTTACAATAACAAATGGAAATGCTAGTGGAAATTCTCCCAATGGTGGAGGGATATACCTTTTCGAATCTGATGTTGTAATTGATAATGTGATAATCTTTGATAATACCGCAAGCGGTGCTGGTGGTGGAATGTATCTCTATGATTCCGATCCGGTTCTAAATGAGGTAATCATTTCTAATAATAATTCTACTTATGAGGGTGGTGGAATTATGTGCTTTAATTCAAATCCTGTCCTCGAGTATGTTACTATTTATGAAAATTCAACTGAATGGAGCGGTGGTGGAATTTGCAGTTACATGAACTCTGAGATTATTTTGGAGAACGTTACAATTGCAGATAATATTGCTTTTCAAAACGGAAGTGGTATTGCCAGTTTTTATGGTTCGGATGTCACCCTTTTAAATTCTATTGTATGGGATAATCCGTCAGAAGAAATTTATGTACATCCTGATGCAACATTAAACGCTACATATTCAGACATCAAAGATGGTGCTGGGCAAACTTATTTTGGAACTGGATGTATTGATGAAGATCCTCTTTTTGCTGATCCGGCAAATAATGACTACCAGATAACATGGGCAAACTTCCCTGATCCTGATTCCACAAAATCTCCATGCATCAACACTGGAAATCCTGATGCTCAATACGTTGATCCGGATGGCACAAGAAATGATATGGGAGCATATTATTTCCCTCAATCCGGAATACAGGGAACAATTACTCTTGCAGGAGGTTCTGGCAATGTACAAAATGTGATTGTCTCGGCAATCTCAGCCACAGACACTACAACTACTTCTCCTGATGCAAATGGTGATTACATTGTAAGCGTCATTCCCGGCACCTATACTGTAACTGCTGCTTTGGATGGATATTCCGGTGACCCACATACAAATGTGGTTGTTTCCGCAGGACAGGTTGTTACAGGAATTGACATACAGCTTGATGAAGTCCTCCCGGGTTCGATTACCGGGATTGTTTCCTTGGAAGGCTTAGGCGAGGTTACCTCGGTTGTTATCTCAGCCGGAGGTGTAACTACCAATCCTTACTTTGATGACCCTTATTATATCTATGATCTGGAGATCATTGCGGGAACATACGATGTTACAGCTACTCTGCCTGGTTACTATGATTCGACCCGAACCGGTGTATTAGTTCAATCCGGTCAAGAAACTACAGGTATAGATTTCGATCTGCAATTAATTCATTATGATGGCTATATTGCAGGCCATGTTACATTAAAAGAGGGCACCGGAGATGTGGAAGATGTTGAAATTATTGTGGACACAATCACGGTGAATCCCTATGCAAATGGCGATTATGTTATTACAATAAATAACGGAACCTACGATTTAACAGCTTCCCTGGAAGGTTATGCAACCTTAACGTTTGAGTCAATAGTAGTAGTAGCAGATGATACGACCGAAGTTGATATCACTCTTATGAATTGGGAAGTTATAACAGGAACTCAATATGTTATGAGTGCTTATACTACTGCTACATTGGATGGTGCATTTATTGACGGTTCAAACTGCAATCAATTAGCCGCTTTTGGACCTGATGGTGATTGTAGAGGAATAGCCAGTTGGCAGACTGGCAGCTATCCTTCTTGGGATGAAGATTTGCATTATTGGGCTCTGGACGGATACTGGTATTGCACAATAGTCAGTAATGACGATTCAGGGACGGAAGTGATCAGCTTCAAAGTATATGATACTGCTACGGATTCAATCTATTCTCCTTCAGAAACATTAATCTTTGTAAATTGTACTTTTGATAAAGTTGTGGATCTATATGCCCCTTCTCCATCTCACGATTTTGAATTCGATCTGATTGAAGCATGGAACTGGATATCATTCAATCTTGAACCCCCAGACAATTCTGTAGCAACTATTTTTAATGATTTAACTGTTGTTGATCCTCCTAATATTTATCCTTATATTTACCAAGTTAAAAATCAGTTACATTCTGAAACTTTACCTCTTCCTCCAGCACCTCCGGTATGGGGTGGTGACCTTCCCAACTTAACAGTAGGAGATGGTTTCAAAGTAAAAATGCATAATGCTTATGATAACTTTATATTCAGCGGTACAAAACTCAATCCAATAATGACTCCGATATCATTGACAATAGACTATAACTGGATTGCATATATACCACAAAACAGCTTAACTTTGGAAGAAGCATTAGTAAGCATTAATGTGGTAGATTCAACCTGCATCAAAACCCAAACTCAATCTGCTGTTTACAATGGTGGTTGGGTTGGAGATTTACAGATTTTGGAACCTGGAAAATCTTACCTTTTGTTCTGGCCGGAAGAAATTACAGATCTACTTTACCTGACGTATCCTGCCAATACAGATGCTGTCCGCTCTTCATCGCCTGTTCCCGAACCCTCATCAAACTATGCAAATTGGGAACTGCTTTCCGGAGCCAGTCATAACATGATCGTGATGGCTAAACTTCTAAATAATGACAAGTGTGTTCTTTCTCCTGAAGAATATTCTATTGGGATTTTTGATAATGATAACGCCTGTCACTCCATTGGAAAATATATTGATGGTTTCTGGTACTTCACAGTTGTTGGAAACAATGAGACAACAAAGCTACACTTCAGAACTTATCACAATTTATCAGGTATCACAACGAATAGTGATGAAACAATTACTTATGAAAGAAATCTCATAATCGGTGACCGTGAAGAGCCGATTGAAATAGTCCTCAAATCTATTGAGCATTCAGATGCTAAAGTAATACTCAACATAAATCATCCGAATCCATTCTATCTTTCAACCTCGATTCGCTATTACATTCCTGAATCTTCTCATGTTGAACTTACAATTTACAACATTCTCGGTCAGAAGGTTAAGACGCTTATTTCTACACATCAAGATGTGGGAGAATATACGTTAAACTGGAATGGTTTAGATGAGAACAACAATCGACTTTCAAGTGGTATTTACTTCTATAAACTAACTGCCGGAGCATCTTCTACAGTAAAAAAGATGCTGATGGTACAATAGATATCAACTGGGAAGGAAGCTCATACTTCCTTCCCTCTTTTTTTATTTAAGGAACAATCATGAAAAGAAGAGTCTTTTGCTTTATAATATTCTTCACTCTCACTACATCTATACTTCTAGCCACACCACCTGATTGGGAGCCAATTCAGGGTACTCAATACTCAATGGTCGTTTTAGGTGACATTTTTTTGTATGATGAACCGTTTACCGGTATTGACAGCAGCAATATTGCCGCGGCATTCGGTCCCGGAGGAGAATCCGACTGCAGGTCATTGGCAATGTGGCAGCCGGAGAGTCCACCTTATTGGGATGGTTATTGGTACTTCACGATTGTTGGGAACACAAATGGCGAATATATTCATTTTATAATTTATGATTCGATATCCGACACCGTATATGCCTGTAATGAAGAACTCATTTTTCAGGATGGTCAAACGTATGGTTCACCTGAAAATCCTTTCTTAATAACAACTGAGATGGGTACTATTACAGGCAACGTGACACTCATCACGAATACACCACCAGCAGGTGATATTCAAGAAATCTTAATTTCATCCGGCGCTATGACTACATCTCCAGATGCTGAGAGTGATTATCAGCTTACGCTTCCTCCAGGAATTTATGATATAGTTTTTTCGCTCGCTGGTTATACAACCATTACTTTATATGATATCATCGTTGATGAAAACCAGGTTACAGATAGTGTTAATGCAACTTTAATTGATTGGCAGCAGATAACGGGTACTCAGTACAGTATGGTTGTCATGGCTACTGTTGATGTCAATGGAAACGAATTACTTGGGATGTGCAATAACTTGATTGCTGCGTTTGGTCCAGGTGGTAATGATGATTGTCGGGTAATAGCGTCGTGGGAAATTCCGAATCCTCCATATTGGGATGGATATTGGTATCTCAATATTTTAGGTGATGTAAATGGTGAAGATATCACTTTCCAAATTTTTGATGAAAATACTGCGACTATTTATGACTGCATACAAACGATTAATTTTCAAAATAACGAAACAATTGGGAGTCCGGATACACCATATCAAATATCTGTTGGTCATGAACAGGTTTTTCAATTGAATGAAAATTGGAATTGGATTTCTTTCAATGTCTATCTTGAAAACTCCTCATTAGACTCGGTTTTCTCACAATTAGGTCCCTCTATCTATCAAATAAAGAATCAAACCCAGTCTGCTACTTACTATGATCCGCCTGGTGCATGGGTAGGTAATCTTAGTTATATTACCGAAGGAAGTGCCTATCTTCTTTCCATGAATAACACCGTTGATTCTTTTGTGGTTTCCGGTACGCCGATTGAGTCCATTACACCAATATCTTTATCTGAGAACTGGAATTGGATCGCATATTATCCTCAGGAAACACTCCTTGTTGAAGATGCACTTCAGAGTATCTCGTCGAATGTTTTTCAGATCAAGAATCAAACTCATTCTGCCACATACTATGATCCATCCGGTTCGTGGGTGGGAAATCTTACTGAAATGGAACCCAATATTGGCTACAAAATTAAGATGAATGCTTCAGACGAACTGGTATATCCTTCAGGATCTGAACATATTTCTCAAGAAGGGCTAAATATCAGAACCATTCCTCCCGAGTGGCAAATAATTTCCGGAACTCAATACTCAATGATTTTAATGAGCCGCATTACCTACAATGGAAGCCCTTTTGAAGGTGGAGTAAACCTCAATGCTGCTGCTGCTTTTGGACCTGGCGGAGAATCTGATTGCCGTTCAATTGCTTCATGGCAACCTGCAAATCCACCTTATTGGGATGGCTATTGGTACTTTACTATAGTTGGCAATGACAATGGTGAGTCAATCTCCTTTAAGATCTACAACGAAAGTTCTGACTCAATTTATAATTGTGTAGAAGCAATTATCTTTGAAGATAACACCACGATTGGCGATCCGTTTAGTCCATTTGATCTGACCGCAATTCCAACTGGAGTTGATTCGCACGATTTCAACCCATTATTACTTACAGCATATCCAAATCCATTTCATAATACCATTTGTTTTGACTTCACTATGTGTCATGATAAAATTGAGCGTCTATCAATTTATGATATTCGAGGTCATTTGATAAGAGAATTTATTCATAATGACTTTAATAATTCTAATATTTTAAATTGGCCTGGCACAAACTCAGAAGGAGCATCCGTTCCCGCTGGAATATATTTCTATAAAGCGCAAACAAGGAACTTTAACTCAGTTGGAAAGATAATATATTTCCAATAGGAAACTCTAATTCCTACCCGTGCTTTCAAAATTACTATATAGAGGATATCAATGAGCGAAAATAAACATAGCGCTTTCATTAGTACTGAAGAAGAATATCTCCAACTCAAAAAAGCTATTGAAACAATGAAGCTTGGTGTTACTATCTCTAACACAAAAGGCGAGATAATTTATACTAATCCGGCTGATGCCCATATGCACGGGTGGGAACCAGACGAACTACTCGGCAAAGATGTACGCATTTTTGCCACTACAAAAAAATTGCAGCCGTGGGTTATGGATCAGGTAATGAAATGGAAAGGAATGATCCGCGAAAGCACGAATATCACAAACACAGGAGAACCCTTTCCCGTTCGTCTTGTTTCCGATATTGTGAGAAATGCCGAAGGTCTTCCAATAGCTGTTGTTACCATATGTGAAGATATCACTGAATCAAAAAAACTCGAGAATGAGCTCAAGGATAGTGAGGAAAAGCTTCGCCAATCTCAAAAAATGGACACTATTGGGCGTCTTGCCGGTGGAGTTGCACATGATTTTAACAATCTTCTTACTGCGATAAACGGACGTTGTGACCTTCTTCTTCGCAAATTTGACGAATCAGATCCTATGTATAATGACCTAAAAGAAATTCGAAAAGCAGGGGGCAGAGCAGCATCATTAACGGGTCAACTTCTTACTTTCAGCAGACAGCAAATAATTGAGCCAAAGATACTCAACCTTAATAAAGTTATTGAAGATGTTCATGATATGCTACAACGTCTTATTGGTGAAGATATAGTTTTAAGCACTGATTTTGAAGACAATATATTCATAAAAGCCGATAGTAATCAGATCGATCAAATCCTCATGAACCTTGCTGTAAATGCGAGAGATGCTATTCAGAATGGTGGCAAGCTTACTATAAAAACCTTATCTGCCGAAGTACGAGAGAGTGATGATATAGGTCAGATCGAGCCACTTAAACCAGGAGATTATGCGATAATCCAAGTCAGTGATACGGGTACAGGAATGAGTGAGGAGACTATTTCTCGTATATTTGAGCCATTCTTCACCACAAAAGAAGTGGGTAAAGGCACCGGGCTTGGACTTGCCACAGTATATGGAATTATAAAACAAAGCGATGGAGGTATTGAGGTTAGCAGCCAGCTTGGTGTGGGCACAACTTTCAGAATATATTTCCCTCGGTTTGATCACATTGAGGAGCAAATCACAGAACCCAAGAAACCAGAGGTTCCACAAACTCAGCCGGCATCAAAAGACAAAGAATACACGATACTCCTTGTAGAGGATCAAGAGATGGTTAAAGACCTGGTTACAGAAATTTTAGAAGATGAGGGTTTCAAGGTTATTACAGCTTATAACGGGTTAAACGCACTTGACGTCACAAATGACTACGATGATCACATTGATCTTATGCTAACGGACGTTATCATGCCTGAGATGAATGGAAGAGAACTGGCTGTGAGAATGAAGGTCGAAAAACCACAACTTAAAATTCTTTTCATGTCTGGTTATACTGGTGAAGAGATGCGTAATCGTGGGGTGCTTGAACCGGGAACTAATTTTATTCAAAAGCCATTCTCGCCTGATTCATTAGTAGAGAAAGTGAAAGAAGTCCTCCAAATATAAAATAATCACTTGCCAACACAAAATCGATCAAATATTGAATTGATAATATCTTCATTGGTGATTTTCCCTATTATCTCTTCAAGATATTCACTTGCTTCGTGAAGATCAAATGCGATGAATTCAAGCCCTCTTTTATTCTGTGTTGTCTCAATTGCCTGATTTATTGCAAGTAAGCTTTTTTCCGCAGCACCGAGTTGTCTTGAATTTGTAATCAATCCAATTGCAATATCATCTCCACTTACATCAATATTATCAACAATAATTTTCTTTAACTCGTTTATTCCATTTCCAGTTTTAGCCGATACGAATATTGAATCTTTATTTATCTCTTGGCTCTTCCTTATCAAATCTGATTTATTGAATACTGATATCAATTTTATTCCTTTAAAATTTGGCGCGGTTGTTTCACGTGAAACAAAACAATCCTCTATCCATAAAATAAGATGTGCGTTCTTCAATATTTCATAAGATTTCTCTATACCAAAACGTTCAACCTTATCTGCTCTTTCTCTTAAACCGGCCGTATCAAAGAGTTTCACCAAATATCCTTCAAGCGCAATATCTTCTTCTATATAATCTCTTGTTGTGCCAGGGACATCCGTCACGATTGCTCTTTCGTTCTCAATGATTTTATTAAACACGCTTGATTTACCTGCATTTGGCGGTCCTGCAATAACCACCCGATATCCATCATGGAGAATCAGTCCCTCATGAGCAGTCGTAGTCAATCTTTCAATTTTTGATTTTATCTTTTTTAGAATTGATAGATAATCCTTATATTTCTTATGCTCAAGCCCCTGATCAGAAAAGTCTATATCTAATTCTATTTCAGATCGTACAGAAGTTATGTCTTCCAGAATCTGATTGATTGAATTATATAATTTCCCTTCAAGTTGATATGTGGCTGCTTCTAATGAACGCTTTGTTGATGCATGAATAAGATCAATGACGGCCTCTGCCTCAGTGAGATCTATTTTTCCGTTCAGAAAAGCCCTTTTAGTAAATTCGCCCTTTTCCGCATGTCTGGCACCATATTTTAGAATAGTATTGAGGACGCTTTGTGTTACAAAGGTACCTCCATGACAACTTATTTCTATAACATCTTCACCAGTAAAGCTGTTTGGTTTTTTGAAAATTGAAACAAGTACTTCATCTATCAACAAATTCTCATTATAAATCGTTCCATAATATATGTGATGAGATTTAATTTCTTTCACGGGTCTGTGTGGCTTAAATATCTTCTCAAGAATATTAGAACACTCTGATCCACTAATCCTTATAACAGAAATCCCACCAATGCCGGGTGGTGTAGAAACTGCTGCAATAGTGTCACTGTGTCGCATTATAAACTAAGTATTAATGAATAAACATCCTTAACGGTCAGTCCAATCTTTTTTCTTAAAATATCTGCATCACCGTATGTGACAAATTCATCAGGAAGACCAAAACGATTAATGATGAAATTAATATTCATCTCGTTGCATTTTTCTAGAATTGCTGTGCCAAAGCCGCCATAAAGTGCGTTCTCCTCGATTGTGATAATATTTTTGATGTTCTTCTTGGACAATTCTTTTAATAGATCGCCATCAATTGGTTTAATGAATCGTGCATTTATAAGATATGGTTTAATGTTTTTCGCCTTTAACTTTTTATAAACCTCAAGTCCTATCTTGAAACTTGTTCCAGCACACAATATGGCTGTCTTCTCTCCCTCATATATAACTTCAAATTTACCTAACCGAATTCTATCTGTTTTAAGTTCATACTCGTCAACCACGCCTCGTGGATAACGAACAGCTATCGGTCCCTTGTCATATTTATTCATGAAAAGAATCATTCTTTTAAGCTCATCTCCATCTTTTGGTGCCATTATGACCATATTTGGAATACACCGCAGGTAAGAAAAATCGAATGCGCCGTGATGTGTTGGTCCGTCTTCTCCCACAAGACCACCCCTATCAATCGCAAACTTCACAGGTAATTTTTGTAGTGCTACATCATGGATTATCTGATCAAATGCACGCTGGAGAAATGTCGAATATATAGCTACATATGGTTTCAGTCCTTCAGAGGCGATGCCGGCAGCAAAAGTTACAGCATGCTGCTCTGCAATGCCAACATCATAGAATCTATCAGCAAATCTATCTCTGAAATTATTAAGTCCTGTTCCGTCGCACATAGCTGCTGTAATTGCGACTACATCTTTGTCATTTTGTGCAATTTCTGTAAGAGTATCTCCAAATAATTTTGAGTAAGAAGGTTTGGGGTATTTTACTCTTTTTTTATTTATTTCCCCTGTTATATTATTAAAAGATGAGATTCCATGAAATTTAGTTGCATCTTTTTCTGCAAATTCGTACCCTTTGCCTTTTTTGGTGATAACGTGCACAAGCGCGGGTTCGCTAATATTGTTCCGCACTTGTTTTAGTATTTTTATTGCTGTCGGCAGATCATGCCCGTTTATAGGACCTATATACCTAAAACCAAGGTCTTCAAAAAGGCTGTTTGGTATGATCATATTAAGGATGCTTTCTTCAAATCTTCGTGCACCTGTAATAATTTTATTTTTCACTCCCCGCGGTAACGTCTGTACCATGTCCCACACATCATTTTTAATGCGATTATAATGACGACCTGAAAGAACATTCGCCAGGTAGTGGTGCATCCCACCCACATTTTTAGAAATAGACATCGAATTATCATTAAGTATAACAATAATATCTTTTTTTAATCCCCCAATGTTGTTCAATCCCTCGTATGCTTCTCCTGCTGTGAGTGCTCCATCTCCAATAACAACTATTGTTTTATCAGGTGTTTTTTTGTGTTCTTTTGCGACAGAAATCCCAAGTGCTGCAGAAAGTGATGTGCTGCTATGTCCCACACCAAAAGCATCATACTTACTCTCTGAGATTGAATTAAATCCGCTAATTCCTCCATATTGCCGCAAGGTTTCAAATTTTTCATTTCTCTCAGTTAAAATTTTATACGCATAGGACTGATGCCCGACATCCCAGATAATTCTGTTCTTTATCGGATCGAAGACATTGAGCAGTGCAACTGTGAGTTCTACCACCCCGAGACTTGGGGCAAGATGTCCGCCTGTCTTTGAAGTAACTTCAATAATTCTATTCCTCAGATCTTTGCACAGTTCTTTGAGTTCAATCAGATCCAACGTTTTAATTACGTCGGGATTCTGGACTTTTTCTAACATGTATCATCTCCATTCTTAATAAGTGAAGTAATTTGGCTGATCCATTCTAATATTTGATCCTTTCCTTGCTTAGATTTTGAAGAGAATCCTATTATTTCCTGGTTTGGCAGTAACAGGAACTGGTCCTTTAACATCCTTATCTTAATTGCTGCTTGCGATTTACTTAATTTATCAGCTTTTGTCGGAACAAGTAGTATTTCTTTTCTATGAGATGTGATCCACTCCTTCGCCTCAATATCCTTCTTATCAGCGTTATGCCGCAGATCCACGATCAATATTACTCCGCAGAGATTTTTTCTCTTTAAAATATAATCATCAATAAGTGATTTCCATGCTTGCTGCGTTTTCTCAGATATCTTTGCATAACCGTATCCGGGAAGATCTGCAAAATTAATCTTCTCTTTATGATCGTTTAACTTACATAACACCTCAAAAATATTTATCGTGCGGGTTTTACCGGGTTTCTTGCTGATTTGAGCAAGATTTTTTCTCTGAAGTAATGTGTTGATCAAAGACGATTTGCCGACATTTGAGCGACCAATAAAGGCGATCTCGGGAAATTCACTATTCGATAGATCGGTGAACTTATATGCGCTTTGGACAAACCTAGAATCAATAACTTTCATAGGGTCTATAAATTACAGAATATTTCTCTGATTCGCTTACTTCTATTTCAAACACAGATGTACTTTCATTATTAAAAACCAACTCTGCTTTTTCAAATATTTTTTGTGCGATCGATTCAGAAGTCGGATTGCATTCTCTGAAGCATTCAACAGTATTTAAATTTTCATGATCAAATTCGCTCAACAAATTATTGAAGTCCCTTTTTAGAATTTTAAAATCGATAGTCATCCCTACTTCATCGATCTTGTTACATCTCAATGAGAGACGAACATTCCAGTTGTGTCCATGCACTTTTGCGCAGTCACCCTTATAGCCCACAAGATTGTGGGCGGCACTGAAATTACTTTTAATATTAATAATAAACATAGCCACCTCAACATATGAGCTTATTTATTACTGAAATTTGTTGTCAAAATTTTCTATACTTTCTTGACAGCCTTGAATATATTTTAAGCCTGAGTCATGTCATGGAGGTACAATGATTAAGAAATCAATAATTGAAAGTGCTCTTCAGAAGGCACTCTCAAATGGAGCAGATTTTTCCGAACTTTTTCTTGAAGATTCTGTCAGTTCAACTATGCAACTGCTTGATCGAAAGATAGTAAAGTCCATCACCGGTAATGATTATGGTGCCGGCATACGGATTTTTTATGGACATAAAGCAATCTATGCTTTTACAAATGATGTTTCAGAAAAGGGTCTTCTCAAAGCCGCAGAAGCTGTGAGTAAGGCTGAGACCGGAGACAAACGAACAGAGGTCATCGACCTAACTCAAACAATATACGATTCTCCGCACAAAATTCTTATACCATTCAACTCTGTTCCGATTCTAGATAAAATAGCTTTCGTACATTCAATTGATAATGCTTCTCGCAATTTTTCAAACTACATTTCTCAAGTAAGTATAACTTATATGGAAAAAATTCAGAATGTAATGATCGCAAACAGTAATGGATTATTTACACAGGATCAGAGAACGTATGCTCGCGTATATGTAAGCTCTATTGCTTTTAAGGATAACCAGATGCAAACCGGATCTGAAGGACCAGGTGCTCTTATGGGTTATGAGTTTTTCAAGAAACTTGATCCTGAAGAACTTGGAAGAAATACAGCAGAAAGGGCTGTGAAGATACTTCTCGCCGATTATGCTCCAAGTGGGAAATTTCCTGTTGTTATTGGTAATGGCTTTGGCGGTGTGATATTTCACGAGGCGTGCGGGCATTCTCTTGAAACAACATCTGTCGCAAAAGGAGCTTCCGTTTTTGCAGACAAGCTAAATACACAGATTGCGAATCCTTGTGTAACTGCAATCGATGACGGGACAATGCTTAATAAGTGGGGTTCTACTACTATTGATGATGAGGGCAGCCCTACTCAGCATACAGTCCTGATAGACAAGGGGATACTGAAATCATTTATGATCGATAAACTTGGCGGGATGAAGATTGGTCTTCGTTCAACTGGAAGTGGGAGAAGGCAGTCTTACAAATTCGCTCCAACTTCCCGCATGAGAAATACTTACATAGATATTGGACCCGATACAATTGATGATATGATCTCTTCAGTCGAGTTTGGATTATATGCTAAAAAGATGGGGGGCGGTTCTGTTCAACCCGGAACTGGTGATTTCAATTTCTCGGTAGGCGAAGGATATCTTATTGAAGGTGGCAAAATTGCGAAACCAGTTCGTGGTGCCACTTTAATAGGCAATGGCAGGGACATTCTTAAGAGAATCAGCATGGTCAGCAACGACCTTGAACATGCCGAAGGAATGTGTGGCTCACAAAGCGGAAGCATTCCGACTTGTGTTGGTCAACCGACGATCAAAGTTGATGAGATTGTCGTTGGCGGAAGAAAGGAGAAATGATGTTTGAAAAAGAATTTCAGAATATTCGTACCCTCGCAAAAAAGCATGATATAATACATTATGACGTCTATCTTTCAAAATCAAAATCTTTCTCAGTAAAGATCTTCCACCAGGATATTGATACTTTCAACTACTCAGATTCAATAGGTCTTGGAATCAGGGTTATCTTTAATGACATTACAGGTTATTCATACACTGAAAAATTAGACAAAGAATCACTCAACGCAGCTCTGTTAAGCGCAAAGAACAACGCAAAAACTGTTGATTTCAAAAAAAAAGTGATTTTAGATAACTACCCTTTGATCAAAGAAGGAATCAATATCTACAATAAAAATCTTGTGGGTATTCCGGTCGAGGACAAGATAAAGAAAGCAAAAGAAATAGAGAAAATTGCACTGCGCTCCGACAAAAGAATTATTAATGTACCTCATGCACTTGTTGGTGATAACGAATCACTTTTTAAAATTGCTAATTCTAACGGCTTGAACAAAGAATATACAACCAATGCATGCTATGGTCTATCTTTTTGTCTTGCAAAAGATCAAGAAGAAACAAAATCCGGAGTTTATGAGATTATGTCTCGCGAATTCGGTGATATAGATCCTCAAATGATAAGCAAAGAGTCTGTTCAAAAAGCACTTGAGTTATTAGGTGCTCGTGAGATAGATTCAGGTAATTATCCGGTTCTTTTCAACAATGAAATGGCGGCAACATTGCTCAGTACATTTTGGAGTATTTTTTCTGCAAAAACCGTTCAGGAAGGTCAATCGCTCTTGAAGGGACAACTCGGCAGGAATATTGCGCATCCAATAGTGAATATTATTGATGATGCGCTACTCAGCAAGGGCTATAATACCCGTCCATTCGACGATGAGGGTTATCCCTCTCAAAAAACATCCCTTATCTCTGATGGCGTATTGCGGTCATATCTTCATAACACCATGACGGCGCTGAAGGATGGGACAATTTCTACGGGTAATGCAAGCAGATCGTATAAAACCTCTCTCAATATATCACCTTCTAATCTATATATTAAACCCGGCTTATCTTCAAAGAGTGATCTTCGTTCTTTGTTTCCAAGGTGTGTTGAAATTGTCCAGTTGTCTGGCATGCACAGTGGCTGCAATACGATTTCCGGCGATTTCTCAATGGGAGCGCAGGGCTTTTACTGCGAAAATGGGCAAAGAAAATATCCGATTCACAATTTTACGGTCTCCGGAAATTTCCTTCAGATGCTTAAGCACATAGTTGGACTTGCTGATGATCTCAAATTTAAACTCTCTGCAACAGGTTCTCCATCAATTCTTGTTGAGAGTCTTTCAATAAGTGGATAACTGAATGCGTGTAGGATTCCTCCAATTTTATCCGGAATTGTTTCACGAGAAACATAATCTCAAGAAAGTTTCTGAGTTGTTGCATAATTGCGATACTGACCTCATTGTTCTTCCCGAACTCTGTACAAGCGGTTATTTATTCAAGTCCAAAACGGAGATGGAACCTCTATCCTCAACAGCAGATGGAAAAATACCTGAATTCTTTGCGGAAATCTCTAAACGTGAAAATACTGCTATAGTTGCAGGTTTTCTCGAAAAAGACGGAAATCAGTTCTACAATTCTCAAATTTATATTAATCCTGCTGGAACTCAGACAATATATAGAAAAATTCATCTTTTTTTAAACGAAAAAGATCTTTTCAAAGCGGGTAATTCCGGTTTTAAGATTGCAAAACATAATGATGCTTCTCTTGGGCTTATGGTTTGTTTTGATTGGATATTTCCAGAATCGGCACGCACGCTGGCAGTTATGGGTGCAGATATTCTCTGCCACTCTGCAAATCTTGTACTGCCGTTCTGCCAAAAAGCTATGATTACACGATCAATTGAAAATCATGTCTTTACAATAACAAGTAATCGGGTCGGGTCGGAAATAAATGGTGATCTTTCACTTACTTTTACGGGAACAAGCCAGATAACTGATCCGCAGGGAAATATTTTAGCTCAAGCAAACGAAGTTGAGGAAATTCTCATGGCTGTGGATATTGATCCTACAACTGCAAGAAATAAAACGATTACCGAGAAAAATCACCTATTCGACGACAGAAGAAAAGAATTTTACGAATAGAAATTATTTCTTACATTACTAATTACATGTAATTCTCGGACGTCAAAAACTTGACACCAAATCAGGACTCTCAGAATTGCACATTCTAAAGTACATCTGGAGGTTTAGCTGTGAAAAGAACGTTTCAGCCGCATAATAAACCAAGGAAAAGTTCGCATGGTTTTCGTAAACGAATGAAAACCAAAGATGGTCGCGCAATATTCAAACGCCGTCGTGCAAAGCGTCGAAAAAGACTGTCTATATAATGACGCGTGAAGAGAATTACCTCTCAGGCAGAATTTGATAAGCTTAGAAAACATGGTAGAAGAACGCGTACTCAATACTTTGATCTTGTCTCATGTGCTATTGACAAAGGTAACGATTTCGGGCTTGCCGTTATTGTTTCAAAAAAAGTTGGAAATGCTGTGAAAAGAAATAAGATCAAACGCTGGATAAAAAACTTTGCTCATACTCATTCCGGTTTATTTCGTATCAATAATAACTATCTCGTAATAACCAAACGAGGTATTTATGAGTTAGGTCACGATAAAATCTATTACGAACTTAAAAAAGTTCTTGATGAATGTGAATAAGATCATAAATCATTTTTTCGTACTTTTGATAACTCTCTATCAAAAAATCATCTCGCCAATTTTTCCTGATTCGTGCCGCTTTTAT
>Ga0207996_1000387_pt1 | contig 40401 bp, 31 predicted proteins | sample AntAceMetag02UKG_FD_184773 | JGI IMG/M metagenome (GOLD analysis project Ga0207996, IMG submission 184773) | Saline lake microbial communities from Ace Lake, Antarctica - Antarctic Ace Lake Metagenome 02UKG (SPAdes) (version 2) | ecosystem: Environmental > Aquatic > Non-marine Saline and...
TGTTGCAAATAAATTATTGAAAATTGTGTTTGCAATTGCTAAATCAGGGCTACCTTATGATAGATTATATAAATCATATATAACAATAGTTTAAAATAGAAAAAGTAAATTTCGGGTAATAATGAGCCTAAGTTTTTCTATTCGCTTTTTGCGAAGCAAAAAAAAATAGTGAGAGTAAAAACCCTCACTATACAAGATAAACTTCGGTTCAAAAAATCACCTAAAGTTTTCCTATTCGCAGTACAAATTTAGAAAAATAACTCTATTTATTTTTGGATTTTAACACAATTCAATATTACTTTAAAGCTCATTTCGGAGTAATATTGGTATTAGCTACCTGATGGTGCTGGCGAGTTTAGTAGCTATAACATTTAGATGATAATTTTAAAATATATTGATTATATAAAGATTAATGAAGAATACAAATATTCCCATAATTGCCAACGCATAAAAAAATTTGTGCATCGCAGCTAATTTGTTTTATATTTGATTAACTTTTAGAAGGATAAGCCTTATATTGAAAAGAGCCGTATGATGGGAGACTATCACGCAAGGTTCTGCGAGCACCGAAAGCTTTCGGGGTAGGGTGAAGCTTCCTTTTCCTACTCAATCCATAAAACGTTATTAGCAATTCTGAGTACTAAAAAGATTAAGAATGATACACTATAAACCAAGATTTAATATAACAAAACTCTTAAGACAGAGGCAAATTTGGTTGTTCTACTTGATTTCGTTTTTCGCGATTTATATATTAGGAATTAGCACTAATGCAAATAGTCAAACTTTGCAAGATTTTCCTGTTCAAAAAAATGTTTTAATATTGTTTCCTGACCACGAAGATACACCCCCTGCAAGATTGATTATGCATACGATTCAGGAAGAATTTAAGAAAACATCCGACATAAAATTTGAAGTTTACTACGAATTTATGGATTTGCACCGTATCCGTGATAGTATTTATTTTCAACAATTTAGTGATATAAATATTACCAAATACAGCAATAAAAATATTGACCTTGTCATCTTGATAAATGAAACAATGCTGGATTTCTGGTTAAAATACCAATCATTGATTTCGCCTAATACACCCACAGTTTCTTTAGGTATTCATACTGAAAATCTAGATAAGTTTCAACTTACTGAAAATATTACTGGGTTAACGATGGTTTACGATTGCAAACAATCTTTAAAGTGGATTATTAAAGTCCGCCCAATGATAAATGAAGCTATAATTGTACATGGTGTTGGCAAAAATGATGAAGATTTTATACCTTATGTTGAAGAAATGAAAGCCAGTATAGATAGCAGTATAAAAATAGTTGACTGGAGCAATTTGCCATTAAGAGAAATTAAGCTACGGGCTGCTAAACTGTCATCAAGTACAATAATTATTTACATGAAAATGTTTAAAGATATTACAGGAGAAACGTTTGATCCACATGATGTATTACGAGATATATCAAGCGTTTCATCAGTTCCAGTACTTTCTCAGTTTGATCAAGATATTGGTATGGGGACAATTGGCGGGCTCACTTTTGGTGAGGAACAAATTGCTCGACAAGCCACTCAAATAGGAATTAGAATCCTCCACGGCGAAGCTGTCAGCACTATTCCAATTGGATCTATTCAAGGCAATCATTACGTATTTGATCATTTAGTTTTACAACGCTTTGGTATTTCAATATCTGACTTACCACCCGGTAGCATAATTAAAAACAGACAATACACTGTATGGGGAAAATACCGTGTGCAGTTATATGCTATAATTATTATATTCATAATTTTAGTCTTGATCGTTGCTTTTTTTATGAATTTATCACGAAAATTGAACAAAGCCCGAATAGCGTTACGTGGCCTCAATGCTAATCTCGAACAAAAAGTAAAGGAACGTACTAAAGACTTGGAAATAGCTAACGAAGAGTTACAAACATCAAATGAAGTATTGCAGACAGAGATTGAAGAACGACAGAAAATAGAGGAAGAACTGAAAATAAGCAACAATACAAAAGATAAGTTTTTCTCAATAATAGCACACGATTTACGTAGCCCGTTTAGTACCATTTTGGGGTATTCAGAATTGCTAATTGACAACGTAAAGGAATTTGAAGTTGCAAAATCTGATAAGTATTTAGCATTAATAAACTCATCAGCAAAAAATACTCTTATTCTACTCAACAATTTACTGAATTGGGCTAAAACAGAAACAGATCAAATTAATTTCAAACCCGAAAAAATATTAGTATCATCTGTCATAAACAAAACTATAGAAACATCAAATTATTCAGCAAAAATTAAAAATATAGTACTCAATTATTTTCAATCAGAAGAAATTGTTGTTTTTGCTGATTTGAATATGATTGAAACGATTTTAAGAAATCTTATTTCCAACGCCATAAAATTCACTAATTCGAATGGCAAAATAAATATTTACACATTACAGCAAGACAAGTTTATTGAAATTGCAGTTTCTGATAATGGAGTTGGCATGAATGAAGAAACCCGAAATAAATTGTTCAGTCTAGAAACAAATGAAACAACCATTGGAACAGCAAACGAAAAAGGGTCAGGATTAGGCTTAATATTATGCAAAGAATTTGTAGAAAAACATGGCGGGAAAATTTGGGTTGAGAGCGAGTTAGGCAAGGGAAGTGTTTTTAAATTTACAATACCAGTATTATACTAACCCGTTATAGAATTTTAAATTTAGTGCTTCATTAAACTTAATTTCAACACCATCCTATATAAACACCCCATTCGTTGATAAAATCCCCCAAAACATTGATTTCTTTTGTTTTCAGCTCTAGAGTAGATGTTATTTGCAGAATAATTTAAAAATAATAGATATGAAAACTTGGACAATTATTTTTAGTGCACTTCTGATTTTAGCAATTAGTGGATGCAAAAAAGATGAAACTGTAATCGAAGAAGTGACAATTGAAAATTTACCTGATATTTCGGGCTTTCCTATTGTTGGCACTAATCAATCAAAATTTTTCGATAATGCAACAGAAACTTCTACACAGTATGAAGGTGATGACTATTATGGTCAGAATGCCAACTACCCAGGGACTACACCAAGTTATGAAGACAACGGCGACAGTACAGTAACTGATATGGTTACCGGTTTAATGTGGCAAAGTTCTTTCGACCATAATGGAGATGGCAGCATTGATTATGATGATAAATTAGGTTACGATGATATTTTAGAAGTTGTAAACACTGAAAATACCGGTGGATATAATGACTGGCGTGTACCTACCATTAAAGAAATGTATTCGTTAATGATGTTCAGTGGTCGTGATATTAGTTCAGTTGAAGGAACCGATACCGACGGATTAATTCCTTTTATCAATACAGATTATTTTGCATTTGACTATGGAGATACTGAAGCAATGGAAAGGTTAATTGATGTCCAGGTTGCTACTACAGCTGTATATGTAAGTGATGAAGTAAGCGAAACAGTGTTTGGGGTTAACATTGCAGATGGGCGTATAAAAGGGTATGGTACTGATATGATGGGCCACGATAAAATGTTTAATTACTTATTGGTTCGTGGAAGAGAAACTTACGGAGTGAACGAGTATATAGATAACAGCAATGGTACAATAACCGATGCAGCAACAGAATTAATGTGGATGCAGGATGACAGCGATACCAGTATGTATTGGACTGATGCATTAACATATGCAGAGAACTTTGAATATGCTGGATATTCTGATTGGAGATTACCTGACGCAAAAGAATTACATAGTATATTAGATTATAATAAATCTCCTGCAACTACTAATTCTGCAACAATAGATGATATATTTAATAGCACCGTAATAGTGAATGAAGCCGGTGAAGATGATTATGCATGGTATTGGAGTAGTACAACTCACGAATCTGAGTCTGTTGACATGGAAGGTGGCTGGGGAGTGTATTTAGCATTTGGACGCTGCATGGGTAATATGGGAACAGACACTTGGACTGATGTTCATGGTGCCGGTGCTCAACGAAGCGACCCTAAAGGAGGAGATCCTGCTGAATTCGAAGATGGACATGGCCCTCAGGGAGATGCAGTGAGAATATACAATTATGTTCGTTTGGTACGAAATAGTAATTAAAAAAGATATTAAGCATAGTATCAGGATACACTTCGATTAAATAAACAATCAATGACAAAAAAATAATATCATGAAAAAATTAGAAACAAAATCAATATTAAGCTACCTGATGGTACTATCAGTTTTAATAGCTATAACTTTCACAACAGGCTGTAAAAAAGATGATGAAGTTATTGATGATGACGATGACACTCCCACAGAACTTGAAGTAAATAATTATCTTCTTGTGGCAAGTGGTCAAACTATCACATATGATGCTGATGGTGAAATAATTACTGGATTAACAGAAGGAGATGCTCTGTACGGCCAGGACGCCAATTATCTGGCTAGTCCCGAGATGTCATATCAGAACAATGATGATGAAACGATAACAGATCTGAATACCGGATTAATGTGGCAGCAGGTGCCTTCTTCAGACGACTATACATGGCAGGAAGCAGTTGATTACTGCGAAAGCCTAGAGTTAAATGGTTATGATGACTGGCGTATGCCAAGTTGTAAAGAACTATACTCCATTAGTGATTTTAATTCAGGATGGCCATATTTAAATACAACTTATTTCACCCTTGCCAGTGGCCAGGTTACCAAAGATGAACAGTTCTGGTCAAGTAATTACTATGTTGGTGTTACAGTTGAAGGTGGTTCTAACGCAGCTATGGGTGTAAATCATGTAACCGGACATATAAAAGCATATTCAGCAGAAGCTGGTGGACCTGTTGGAGGAAAATATGTAAGAGCTGTTCGTGGTGATGATTACGGTGTTAACGATTATGTGGACAATGGTGATGCAACAATCACAGATAATTCAACAGGATTAATGTGGGAGCAGGATGATAATACTGAAGGTATTGATTGGACAGCAGCATTAGCTTATGCTGAAGGAAGTGAATTTGCAGGGTATTCCGATTGGAGGTTGCCAAACGTTAAGGAACTCCAAAGCATCGTTGATTACGGATACTCGCCAAGTGCTACGGATCCCGCTAAAGTTGGACCAGCCATCAATCCTTTGTTCAATTGCACGCCCATAATAAACGAAGCCGGGGATGATGATTATGGATATTACTGGACAAGCACATCTGCACACTTTACAAGCGGTGAACCTTATTATTACGCATGGTATGTTGCCTTCGGAATGGCTGTAAATGGCGAAGGATTGGATTTCCACGGAGCAGGTGGCGTTCGTTTCGATACAAAATACGAAGGCGGCCCACTGGGCGAAGGTGGCGAACGTTATTATAATTATGTACGACTGGTGCGCGATATTGATTAAAATTAATAGCTATGTCAATTTCAAGCATAAATGGATGCATCGAATATGGGACTTGTGTTAAAGCATGCCCCGCCGATATAATCCGGTTAAACAATGTTGGAAAACATTATAGATAAAAAATTAATAATAAAAAAGCTTATATCATGAAACAAAACTATTCAGATGAAAATGAAAAAGTTGATTAAGCAAAATCCGCTGAAACAATTACTTCTTATTTTCTCAGTATTCCTAGTATGTATTAGCTCAACTATATTTGGGCAAACTATTACATCAGTAGCACCAAATTCTGCCGCTCAGGGAACCTTAGGCCTTGTCGTAACATTCACAATAGCAGGGCCTGAATTACCACCGGCAGACTTACCTGTAGATGAAGTAACAATAGGAACGATTCAGGGAACCTCGCTTGTTCATGAAAGTGAAACAGAAGTTTCTGCTATGTTTAATATTCCTTCCGATGAAGAGCTTGGAGCAAAAGATGTTGCAGTAACATTTATACCACCCATGGGTGATCCACTAATATTTTCATTGACGGATGGATTCACAATCACTGAGATGGAAGATATAGCTCCGGTTATAGCAATACAACCGGAATCTAATGCAATTATTATTGGAAACCCCATCTCACTATATATTGGTGCTTACGGTATGACTCCTCTATATTATCAGTGGCAAAAAGATGAGATAGATATTGAGGGAGCTACAACAGATACATATACAATAGACGCTTTTTCCCAGGAAGATGTCGGCAGTTACAGATGTATAGTCACAAATGATTTGGGTATCGCTACATCTGATATAGCAGAGTTAACAATATACTCTCCACCTGTAGTTACTTCGGTAAGTCCAAATTCTGCTGCTCAGGGAACCTCAAATCTTCTGGTTACTTTCATAATAAGTGGTGATCCTGAAGAGATGCCTCCACCAGATGCTCCTGTTGATATGGTAACAATAGGTGAAATAGAAGGAACAACACTTACTCATAATGATACTGAAGTAACAGGGATATTTAATATTTCTTTCAATGAAGAGATCGGGTCAAAAGATGTTGCAGTGACATTTACACCTCCACCTGGCCAGGGCGAGCCAACAGTATTTTTATTAGCTGATGGGTTTACCGTAACTGAAATGGAGGAAACAGTTCCCATTATAGTCACACAACCAATGTCTGACGTATTTATAATCGGACAATTCGCCTCACTTTATGTGGAGGCTTATGGTACTAATCCTATTTCTTATCAATGGCGAAAAGATGGTGTGGATATTCCTGATGGCAACAGTTCAATCTATTCCATCAGCTCATTTGCTGAAAGTGATGCCGGGAGCTATTTATGTGTATTAAGCAATGCTTTAGGAACAATTACTTCTGATGAAGCTGAGTTGACTGTTGATACGACAAACTATGAAGGCACTTTTCCAATTGTTGCTACGGGTCAGGTAAAGGCCTATAATGACTTTGGTGAAGTTGTGACAGGACTGGAAGCAGGAGATGCTTTTTATGGGCAAGATGGTCATTACCAAAAGGGTGCACCAATATCATATACTGACAATGGCGATGGCACTGTTACTGACAATGCAACAGGTTTGATGTGGGCACAGGATCAATCAGAAGAGCCTACGGTATTTGATGAAGCAGATGATTACTGTAGTAATCTTGTTTTAGCTGGTTATGATGATTGGCGTTTACCTACTTTAAAGGAACTTTGGTCAATCAGAGACCAATCAACAGGTTGGCCTTATGTTGACACTACGTATTTCCATCTCGTTAGCTCTGATGGTGGTGAACAAAGCCAACAGCACTCATGGTCTTGTAACGCCTACCTGGTCGATACTCCGGAAGCTATGAAAGGGGTGAACTGGATAGTAAATGACTGGACCGGACACATCAAGGCTCTTGATGGAGCGAGATATATACGTGCTATACGTGGCGATGTATATGGTATCAATGCATTTGTAAATAATAGTGATAGCCTTGTGACCGATATAGCTACCGGATTAATGTGGTCTCGGTATGACAGCAAAGAGGGGATGAATTGGGAAGCTGCCCTGGCTTATGCCGAAAACTCTACCTATGCTGGCCATGATGACTGGCGCCTACCGAATATCAAAGAGCTTCATTCGCTCGCCGATTACTCAGGTGTATTTCCTGTCATCGACACGAACTATTTCCATATCACCGGGATTATCAATGAAGCGTTTAATGCCGATTATCCTTATTTCTGGTCTAGCACCTCGGCGGGTAACGAAATGGTGAAGTATTTTGCCGATTATGTTGCTTTTGGTTATGCCGTGGAGCATCAGGAACAGTCTTCTCTCGGTGAGGACATCCACGGTGCAGGAGGATTACGCTTTGATACAAAAGTTGAAAACGGCCCATCTCCCAGTGATGATGAGCGTATTTATAATTATGTGCGATTAGTACGAGATGTTAATTCAACCGGAATAAATGATAACTATAGCCTAAATAATGAAAGTGGTATTAATGGATATTGTTATCCAAATCCATTTAGTTCATCGACTACTATCGGTTTTACTTTGCCGAAATCTGCTTTGGTTACATTGAGTATATATAATTCTTCGGGAGTTCATATTACAACGATAATTAATTCTGTTCTTTCTCAGGGAAATCATGAATTTCAGTGGCAGGCAGCCAATCTGCCCAGTGGAACTTATTACTATTCGTTGAAGAGTGGGGAATTTATAGAGATGAAACAGATGATTTTGGTGAAATAAACTTTGTATTTTTACTAAAAATTATTCAAAATGTCTATTAAATCAATAAACGGATGCATCGGATGTGGGACTTGTGTAAAAGCCTGTCCCACAGATGTGTTACGGTTAGACAAAAAAACCGGAAAGGCCGTGATTACATATCCCGCCGATTGTCAGATTTGCCATTTGTGCAGAATGTACTGTCCGGTTGATGCTATAACCATTTCACCGGAAAAGTCAATCCCGGTAATTGTTTCATGGGGTTAAAATAAGAGGTATGAAACCTAATAATATAATTTTAGTGGTTAGCGTGTTAATTGGTTTCCCCCTTCTTTTTTGGGCAGTAGGGTATTTTCCTCGTCGTACAATTTTAAAAGAAATCATATCTATATTAACGCTCATTTCTTTATCAATGCTTATCGGACAGTTTTTTCTATCACGGGGGAACTGCAAAAGGCTGAATCTACCCCGTATGTGGAAAGTTGTTAAGTTTCATAAGATTTTCGGATATATATTCATTGGCTTTCTACTCTTACATCCATTTTTAATAGTAGTTCCACGATATTTTGAATCGGGAGTGGAGCCACTGGAAGCATTCACAACACTATTAACAACATTCAACAGTACCGGGGTCATCCTTGGTATTATCGCATGGTTACTTATGTTGATTATTGGTATTACTTCAGTTTTTCGAAACAGGTTACCAATGACGTATATAAGCTGGCGGTTATTACATGGAATATTCTCAATAATATTCATAATTGTTGCATCTTGGCATGCCATCAATCTTGGCAGACATACAAATGTACCCATGTCAATTTTCATTCTGATTATTGCAACAAGTGGGATAGCTCTCCTTTTAAAAACCTATTTTTCCATACCTCAAAATAAACTAAGACAAGGCCATGAATAATTCACAGGATAACAGAAATATTTCACGTCGTAATTTCTTAGGACTAGCTAGAGGAGCAGCTGGAATAGCAGCTCTCGCTTCAATGGGAGTTTCTGCAAGTTGGGCAGCAAATAAACCTGAATTTGACATCAATAATATTGAACAACAGGATAGTGAAACGGATGTGCTTGTAATTGGGGGTGGAATGGCAGGCTTATTCGCTGCCGTAAAAGCTCATGATGCAGGAGCAAAAATTCTGTTGATTTCAAAAGGACAATTGGGGTCTTCCGGCATGACCCCTTTTGCAAAAGGAATTTTCGCCTATGATGAAAATGATACAACTTATAGTATCGATGAATTTGTCGAAGCTGTTTCAACTTCAGCACTAGGTACTAGCAATAAAGTTTATACAAGGCAATTAGCTGAGCATTCACTGGCAAGGGTAAATGAACTTAGAGAATGGGGGTTCTTTGATTCCGCACTGTATAATAAAAGTTTCAATAAACCAATAAAAGAAAGAAATATTGATGTATTAGAACGAATAGTTATAACACATCTTATAAAAGAAAACGGACGAATTGCGGGTGCAGCAGGCTTTAGTTTAGATGAAGAAAAAATCCATTTCTTCAAAGCAAAAAGCGTTATCCTATGTACTGGAGCTGGTGGATTTAAGCCCAATGGTTTTCCTATTTGTGATCTTACTCATGATGGAACCATCATGGCATATAATATCGGTGCAAAAGTAACCGGTAAAGAATGGAATGATGGCCATCCAGGCCAACAAAAAAATGCAGCTGATTGCTTTGACGGCTGGCACGGTATGTTTGAAAGAAAACCTAATGTTACCAATGTTGAAATTCATCATGATCTCGGTGTGGACTTAAACTATCAAGCTTATATGCTGGGAAATCCGGTTAAAATGGGAAGACCTGGGCAAAGTGAAAGTGGAAATAAAGCTGAAGGTGGACCTTTTGTTCCTGCAGAATTTAAAAACAGAAGACCTGAAGGTGATAGACCTGACTCAACAGATAGTAGACCAGAAAAAGGAAGACCTCCAAAAAAAGGTGGTGCACCTCCTGGAATGGCTGGTGAATTAGCAGGAGGATCGTCTGCTGGTATGGCAATTCATAAATCGGAAGGACTAGTTCCTATTAATGATAAATGTGAATCAAATATTCCCGGACTTTATGCTGCCGGTGATGCTCTGGGATCGTACATGGTTGGAGCAATTTACACACAAATAGGCTCATCATTAGCAGGTTCTGCAGTTCAGGGAGCTGTTGCTGCTGAAGCTGCTGCTGATTATTCTAAAAAAGTAGAACTCCCTTCTATTTCATCTGCGCAAGCGAATAAAATACAAGAAGAAATTATTGCTCCATTGAAAAGGGAAGCCGGTTATAGTCCTGCATGGGTAACACAAACGCTGCAGGGAATTATGATTCCAAACTTCGTACTTTACATAAAAAAGGAAAACATGATGAATGCCGCGTTGGCATACATTGAAGAATTGAGGGATCATCATATGCCTATGCTGAGAGCTGAAGATATGCATGAGTTACGATTGGCTCATGAGACTAAGAATATGATAATCAGTGCAGAAATGAAACTTAAAGCTTCCATAATGCGCACCGAAAGTAGATGTAGCCACTATCGTTTGGATTATCCTGAGCCTGATTTTGAAAACTGGCAGGCATGGATAAATATCTTCAAAGGTGAAGATGGAAGTATGAAGTTTGAAAAACAGGGATTTGGAAGCTGGCCCAATGGTTAATCAAAAATAGACAACACCGACAATATTTCCCTTTCTATTGATAGAATTACCTAATTCGTTGATTATATTTTATTTTGCCACAAAATCCTCTTTTATTTGCTGTAATAAATAAAATTTTAACATCTAAACTTTTAACATCATGAAAAGAATAAATCTACTCTCAGCACTCCTTTTTCTAGGCGGAATTATGATCTTCAATAATAATTTAGTAGGTCAGAATTATAAAATTGTTGATACAGGTCAGGAAGAGTACTACGACTCCTTACTAGTGATTAACGAACCTGCAGCAGGCGATGCATTCTATGGTCAGGATGCGAATTATAATGGTAATCAACCATCATATCAAGATAATGGTGACGAAACAATAACAGATTTAGTAACCAATTTAATGTGGGTGAAAAGCCCAGATATGGATGGTGATGGTGATATTGATTACGATGATAAAATGTCGTACGATGAGGCTATTGCTGGTGCCGCAACCTTTGATCTGGCTGGTTATGATGATTGGCGTTTGCCATCAATAAAAGAAATGTATTCACTTATAGATTTCAGAGGACTTGATCCAAGTGGTTATGAAGGTACTTCTACCGAAGATTTGGTTCCCTTTATCGACACTGACTATTTTGATTTCAATTATGGAGATCAAAATGCCGGAGAAAGAATAATTGACGCTCAGATGGCTTCCACAACAATTTATGTTGGAACAACAATGATGGGTTCTGAAATGATGTTTGGTGTGAACTTTGCCGATGGTCGAATTAAGGGTTATGGCACCGGTCCAATGCCAGGACAAACTGAAGACAAACAGTTCTATGTTATGTATGTAAGAGACAATACTGAGTATGGAAACAATAACTTTCTGGACAATGGTGATGGTACAATTACCGACAATGCAACCGGACTAATGTGGACACAGGATGATGACGGACAAGGAATGAAATGGGAAAATGCATTATCTTACGCAGAGGGTTTTGAGTTGGCTGGAAAAACCGACTGGCGTTTACCTAATGCAAAGGAACTACAAAGTATATTGGACTATACACGCTCACCATCTACATCAAATTCTGCCGCCATTGACCCTGTTTTTAACTGTTCCCAAATTACCGATGAAGGTGGTGAAATTAATTACCCTTTCTACTGGTCGGGAACAACACATGCTAATTGGCATGAAAATGCTCCCGGAGGTTGGGGTGCTTATGTTTGTTTTGGAGAAGCACTTGGTTTTATGGAAGAACCTCCAATGTCGGGGAATTACATATTAATGGATGTCCATGGAGCAGGAGCACAACGTAGTGATCCAAAAACAGGTGATCCTGATGATTATCCAAATGGAAATGGCCCACAGGGTGATGTAGTTCGTATATTCAACTTTGTACGATTAGTAAGAGATGTTGATTCTACAACAGGAATTAATGATTTGAATAAGAACAATATAAATATTAATGTTTATCCTAATCCTGCATCAGATAACATCACTATTGACATTGGTGATAATGATAGAATTTCAACAATCACTATTTCCAATATGATGGGTTCAGTTTTATATTCAGAAACAAAAGAGTTCTCAAAAAGCATAAAGATTGATATAGTAAATCTTACTTCAGGAATGTATATTCTTACTTATAATAACTCAAATGGGATTACCACTAAAAAGTTTTTAAAGAAATAATTACCTATTGTTAATTTGAACGAAATCCCTCTCTGGCAATTGCTATTGAGGGATTTTCTATAACATAAAACCGAGAACAAATACCCTAAAAAAGGATCAAGCAATATTCCTGAGGATTTGATAAATAAAATGAGAAATGAACATGAAAATTATTGCAAATAATTTAATAGAATAATCTTTTTAACACAACTAATAATTATTAATAATAGTGTTACTACTCGAATCTTAGGATCGGCCTATTTTTATCAAGTCCTGAGTAGAAACGAAAGCTTAGTAAGAAAGAGAAGTTCCGTAGAATTGAGGAAATCGCTCTTTCGTCTTAGCTTTTGTGAATATGAAGGATGAAGAGAAAAATAAGCCTTGGGTTTTTTGTTTTGTTTTTGGGCCAAGCCAAAAATGAAAAGCCTTTCCAGCTTGAGGAAAAAGGTTCATTTCTTGAATTCCCTTGATCCTTATAAACATTACTTCTTATATAATAAAACACTTGTCCCTAGAAATATTACTTGATCCTAATACCCCACGAAGCATTGGGAATGGAAACACCTGCGTCAATTCACAATTTTTCAGCAAGACTTTTTCCCGAAAGAATACCTCAATTTGATTATGAATCTAATATGAAAATATTAAAAGTAACTCAAAATGGAGCTATAAGATGGAAGTCTTATTATTGGGTATATTTAACTGCTGCTTTGAAAGGCAAATACGTGGGTATTGAAGATTTAGGTAATGGAATTTGGAAAGTATTTTACAGAAGCGTATTTTTGGGATACTTTAATGAAAGTGAATTAAGAAACAAAGAAAAATCAATAAGGTTAGAAACTAATTTAGTGTAAAGTCTAATCTTTAACTTTTGTAAACTATGTATCTTAACGAACATTCAAAAAACTTACTATTATGAAAAAACTAAATTTTAAAATGAAATTATTATTAGTGCTCTTTATCTTGATAAATTTCAATCTTATCGGCCAAACGATCAGTTATCCAATTGTGGAAACTAATGTTACTGATTATTATAATACCACATCGATAATTTCAACACCAAATGAAGGTCAAGCTTTTTATGGTCAGGATGCAACATATCAAGGTAATAGCACTTCGTATACTAACAATAGCGATGGAACTATAACAGATAATGTAACCAAATTGCTTTGGCAGCAAGATATGGGAGTCAAATTATCTTATGCAGATGCATTTATTAAAACAGACACTATGACACTTGGGGGATTTACTGATTGGCGTGTTCCGACAATTAAAGAGTTGTATTCATTAATTTTATTTACTGGTAGAGTAAGTGGTCAAGTTCCATATGAAATGTTTATCGATTCAGCATACTTTATTCAACCATTAGGAGACATAACAATTGGTGAACGATTAATTGATGCACAAACATGGTCTGCAACACAATATATGAGTACAACTATGAATGGAGATTCAACAGTTTTTGGTGTAAACTTCTTAGATGGTAGAATAAAAGGTTATCCAAAATATGCTCCAGGCTCTAACAATACGACTCCCAAAACTATGTATTTTCGAATGGTTAGAGGTAACCCAGATTATGGAATAAATGATTTTGTTGATAATGGGGATGAAACTATAAGCGATAATGCAACTGGATTAATGTGGCAAAAAACAGATGATGGTCAAGCAAGAGATTGGGAGAATGCATTAGAATATGCCGAAAATTTATCTTTTGCAGAATATACTAACTGGAGATTGCCAAATGCTAAAGAACTTGAGAGTATAGTGGATTATACAAGATGTCCTGATATTACTGCTTCTCCCGCAATAGACCCGCTTTTTACAACAACAGAAATAGATGATCCAAATGGTAATTCTGGTCAATTCCCATACTTTTGGACGAGTACCAGTCATTTGGATGGAGTAAATCCATATACAGCAGCTGTCTATATCGCATTTGGTGAAGCACAAGGAAAAATGAATAATAATTTAATGGATGTACATGGAGCAGGAGCACAACGCAGCGATCCAAAAACAGGAAATGCAATAGATTATCCTGATTTTTTCGGTCCACAAGGAGACGTTAGATATGTTTTCAATTATGCAAGATGTGTCCGAGACATTTCAGCAACTAATTCCATTAATAATTCGAATATAAACCTAAATTTTCAAATTTATCCAAATCCAACTAATGACAAATGCTTTATTTATCTTGATCAAACTTATTTAAGCATTAGTGTAATTTTGTTAAACCCTATTGGGGAATATCTGATTAAATTGAATAAGTCTAATACAAATGAATTAATTATAAACTTGGCCAATCTTAGTCAAGGTTGCTATTTTCTTCAACTTAACGCTGACGGAAAGCAGATGACCAAGAAAATATTGAAACAATAATGAACGAAACGCCAACACGCAATAAAGCAAAAAGCGGTGATGTGATTAATTGGGTTAGTTTAAGCCCGTTTCAACTTTATCTCGGTTTGATAGGTAATCTTTCGCAATCCCCTTCATGCCATATTGCCATTGTTAGCTACCATAAAATAACTGAATTGAAGAAATACAAACAAAATGTTTATTATGAAGCCAGTACTTACGAACACCTCTCTTTTGAAAATCTTTAACCGAAGTTTATTATTCTTATTGCTCCTTTCATTTTACGGATGTCAAGAGGAAAAATCATGGAATGAAAAATATGATTTTATTTACGATATTGAACCTATAGTTTTTCATTATGACCATGGAATTCTTGCTGGAAGTTATCCGCAAAACAAAGAGATCACAGATGTAACATTTAATGATGTTTGTAACTATATGGGACATGTCTGTCTTTGTGGGGCTGGTGGATATAAGATTTCTGAAATAGCAATAAACGCATTAAAAAACCCTGAAGAAAATTTAGAAAAAGGAGACTTTTTACTGATTAGTAGCAGAGATCATTCGGTAAGCGATGTTATTTCATTTGTTCTTGGTAGTACTAGAAGAATTGACCCCGAAAAAAATCAGTATTTCATTAACTCAAAAATTGAAGCACCGAAAAGGGAATATCATTATTTTATTGGGTATCCTCCACAAAAAAAGGCAGTTCACATTATTTATAAAAAACACAAACTAATTGGAAATAAACTAATGGATAGATTATGGAAGGTTGAACTGGCTTTTGAAGAAAACTCTTCTTCTGTGAATCAAAATGATTTAAAATTATATCAGGATGCAATGTCCCAGATGGTAGAAGACGTTCTGCTTGATCAGAAAGATGAACTTTTTACTGTTGAACTCATGGAGTACGATAAATTCCAATCCATGTTAAACCAATTAAAAGAGGAATGAAAAATACGTTGGCTAACATCTAAGCATATAAAACTCCGTAATGCGCAGCACCCACGGTTTTTATATGTATTGTTGAGCAACACCAAAAGTAGCGGGAGCAAGGGGTTTTAGTGCCTATGTAATTTTAATAACCCAACCAGCAAGTCTTCCAGCAAAGCCTATGCGCAAGCGCGACTTGTGCTTTTACAAACTCAAATCTTCATCACAGAAACCTAACCAACCGTGATATTCTTATTATTATACCCTCTCACCTAACAACATCCCCCATTCACCTAATAACTATTCCCCTCTCCTATTTCTCATCATATTTTTGCCAATAAATAATAACACATAAAACGCAAAAACATGAAAACAATAACTAAAATAGTAGCCCTAATCGCAATAGCAATTATGTTCTCAGCAAACCTAAACGCATCACCAGTTAACTTCAACGAAGAATCATATATAGATGACACTCCATTTAACACATCAGAAGTTTACAACGAAATAATAACAGAGCAACAATTAGTAGATTTTAATTTAGAAGAAGAACAATACATTGATGATATTCCTTTCAATACAGAATGTATATCAGCCAACTGCCAATATCAAAAAGTAATTTCAGTAGAATTTAACTTTGAAGAAGAACAGTATATAAATGACATTGAATTATAAGAAATTCATTTAATAAACAATAATCTTCTTAACCTCTTGGATATTTTCACACTCAACACTTAAATAATAAAAACCACCTTACAAACCTGCTAAATCAATTTCAATTTCCAACTTAAAATTTCCCCCCTGATATGTACCTAAATCTGTTTATAAATCACATATCACATGCATATGATCCGACATACCAAGAATAACGGCAACTCCTGATCCGGGGTTATAGATTGCATTTAATCCTGTAACAGCTATCTTAATTTTAGGCAGCATCTTGATTATCAATTAAAGAATATTGCCTAAGCATATCGATAAAATCACTAACATCTTTATCAATAGTAATAAGATCAGCATTATATCTTTCTACAATATTCTGGTTTATTTCTTCAAGTGATTTTTCCTGTTTAACCAAATCAATAATTTCAACTCCGATTGGATTTACAGAAAAAGATTCTCCGGTTGTTGCGTTAAAAACAAACCCAGAATCACTAACAGCAATATTTTTATTAATGTTCATCTTAAGTTATTTGTTTAGTTATTGTTTGTAGGTATAACTTACACTTTGATGATTTAATTATATATATTTTCTAAATTTAACATAATTTCACACAGCAATGATACTACATACTTAAGGCATACTTGTTATGAAATTTCAGATTAATTGTATGAGATTCCAATGACGGAAAAGGATAAACCCAAACAAATCCCAATTTCTATCATGACCCAACAATTCTTATTCGTAGGTAAAATACCCCTTTCTATCATAATTATATCCCCATACGTTTATTTCTTTTGCTAATAAACGATAAGTGATTCAAATTTGCCATCTCATAATAAACACTATCATGATTCGACAAAAATTAGTCCTTGTATTACTTACAATTATAATTACTACCAGTTGCTCAAAGAAAGCTATTTACCAAAGTATATGGCAAGCCAATCCTATTGCTACAAATAAATATGAAATTGATTCAGTATGGCAGGCAAATATGCAATTTGATAGCAGAGCTGGTTTTTCATATAGTGTATCCAATGACAATCAAAATTTCTATGCATCATTGATGATTGATAATCAAGATGTTACTAAGAAAATAATGATGACAGGTCTTACATTATGGATTGATACAATAGGAAAAGGAAAAGAACAATTAGGGGTAACATTTCCTGTAAAATTCGACAGGAATAATATGTTTAATGAAGGTATCAAAAATAATAAACGTCCCGATTCCAAAAGGAAAATGACTAAAGATGATATTCGAAGATTCAACGATAAATACATCAATGGCAATAGTGATATGCTACTTATCGGATTTGATGGTGATCCGGAACCTCAGATGACAAGCAACAAAAGCCATAATGGAGTTGTTGGTATCCTGAGAATGGATAGCCTTGAAACCTTCTACTATCAAACAATTATTCCTCTCGATATGATTTTCACCAATCCATCACATTGGCTAATCGACTCTACAAAGAATTTCAGCTTTGCCTTTAAATCAGGTAAACTTGAGATGCCATCTAGGCAATCTGGAGGAAGACAAGGTGGTGGTGGTGGACCCGGTGGTGGTGGTCCTGGCGGCGGCGGTCCTGGTGGTGGCAGTCCAGGTGGCAACATGGATACTGATCAAACGAGAGAAATGCAGGAAATGATGCAGGTCAGCAAAGTGGAAGTTAAAAAAGCGGCATTGTCAAATAAAAACAAATAAAAATTATAACTATCCCGTCAAGGATAACCAAAAAAGCAAAAACCAACAATTTCTATATAAAGCAATGCTAACAAAAACCATAAAATGGGATAAAACAACTTATTAAATGATCAACAAAATGAGAATCATTGCATTAGGTTTTGCAATAGTAATATTATCAGGAAATTTGTATTGCCAGGAGATAACTAAAATAATCATTAAAAAAGATTATTACGTTACATCGATTAATCAAATATTAAAGGAGTTGGGGAGGACTCACCAACTATATATTGATTATGATTTTGAGGACATCAGAGGAATGACAGCTCCTTCACAAAGATATAATATGCCCTTGGAAGAGTTTTTAACAACAATTTTTAAAGGGCAAAACATTCATTTCAAGATTGTTGAAGATCAAATAGTAATCCGTAAAAAAGATGTTGCTATTGGTCTTAAAGATAAAGTTTATGAACGCAAATCCAACTTTACACTTACCGGAACAATACGTGATAAAGCATCGGGCGAAGACTTACCCTTTGCTCAGCTTCAAGTAGTTGGAACAAAAAATGGTACATCTACTAATGTTGATGGCTATTTCACTCTTTTCAATGTACCGTCCGACACTTCACAGTTAGAAGTTTCTTATGTTGGTTACAAAAACAAAACTGTTTATCTGACACCACGTTTGGTAAGTAAACCTATAATTATCGAATTATTTGCAACAGCAGTGCAGCTAACTGATGTTACCATTGTAGGCGAAAGAGAAGATCTATTGCAGGTATCAGAAAAGATTAGTGTCGCTACCATAAACCCAATACAACTGGCTACTCTTCCCAATTTGGGCGAAAAAGACATATTCCGAACATTCCAGTTATTACCCGGGGTAAGTGGAAGCAACGAAGGTTCGTCAGGTTTATACGTTCGTGGTGGCACTCCTGATCAGAATCTAATCCTGTACGACGGATTTACTGTTTACCATGTTGATCACCTTTTTGGGATGTTTAGTGCATTTAACTCAAATGCCATCAAAGATGTTCAGCTCTACAAAGGTGGATTTGAATCTAAATTTGGAGGAAGACTCTCCAGCGTAATGGAAATTGTAGGTAAAAGTGGAAATGAAAATAAATTTAACCTCGGTGCCGACATTGGCTTTCTAAGCGTAAATGGTTTTATGGAGTTTCCTGTGGGAAATAAAGTTACTGTTTTGATGGCTGCACGTCGTTCATTTCAATCACCACTATACAAAAAAATATTTACAAGCTTTCAGGATGAAGCACAATCAACAACTACTACAACATCTATGCCTCCTGGTGGTGGTGGCCCTGGTGGTCCTGGTGGTCAAGGTGGCAGAAGCACAGCAACCACAGAACCAAAATCATACTTCTACGATCTGAATGCAAAAATTACTTACAACCCAACCGTAAAAGATATTATATCATATAGCTTTTTCAATGGCCAGGATGATCTCGACAATTCCAGAACTATCGACCGAACATTTGGCACAATGACTGTAACCGGCGGAAATAACGATTTAACAAAATGGGGTAACTGGGGCATGAGTGCAAAATGGTCCAGAAAATGGAGTAAAAAGATGTATTCCAACGCATTGGTATCATTTTCAAATTATTTTAGCTTACGCGACAGAACCAGCAATAATACTCGTCTTGTTGAGGATGAATATATAACAACTACCCGCGGATCATATGAAGATAACAAGCTTAAAGATTATTCGGTTAAACTTGATAATGAGTATGAAATTAATGATAATAATGATATAGAATTCGGATTTCAGGCAAACTACTTCGATATTAATTACGACTACATTCAAAACGACACAAATTATATTCTACAACGTAATGATATGGGTAGCCTACTAGCTTTTTATCTGCAGGATAGCTGGAAACCATGGGCGAAACTTACTATCACACCTGGTATTAGAGCATCATATTATTCTGTATCCAATAAAGTGTATTTCGAACCACGATTATCAATGTCGTATAATATTACTGACAAACTAACACTAAAAGGTGCGTGGGGTCACTATTATCAGTTTGTTCAAAGGGTAATACGTGAAGATATTTCGGCAGGTAGTAAGGATTTCTGGATCTTAACAGATGATAATGAGATTCCTGTAGGATTCTCAGAACATTTTATTGCTGGAGTTAGCTATGAAACCAACGATTTTCTGTTTGATATTGAAGCATACTATAAAAAACTTAACGGACTATCCGAGTATACACTACGATATATCCCACAATTTGGAACCGTTGATTATGATGAGTTTTTCTACCAAGGAGATGGTTATGCACAAGGAATAGAATTTTTAGCTCAAAAGAAATTTGGCAATTTAACCGGATGGATAGGATATACTCTGGGCGAAGTAATATATGATTTCCCTGTTTATGGTGATAATCCTTTTCACGCAAGTCATGATGTTACAAATGAGTTAAAACTTGTTGCCAGCTATAACTGGAAAGCTTGGACTCTTTCTGCAACATGGATTTATGCAACTGGCAAACCTTATACTGAACCAATTGGCGGATATCAAATAACATTACCAGACGGAACAGTGGAGGATTTTATCTCGGTTGGCCCGAAAAATGGTGCCAGATATCCTGATTATCATCGTCTGGATATTGCTCTTTCTCGTAACTTTAAACTTGGTGACATGGGTATTGGAGGAATTAATTTTTCCATTTTCAATGTATATAACAATCAAAATGTATGGTATAAAGAATTTGAATTCGACGACAATTACCTTACAGAAACCGATGTAACACTTCTTGGAATTACACCAAATGTAACCCTTTCATTTAAAATCAGATAATAATGAAAAAGATAATAATTATACTCCTGGCACTGGCCGTAATTTCATGTGCAAAAACCACAGAAGATCTTGACCTTTCATATGATATTCCGGTAGTATCTGGCTTTCTAAGTCCTGATGACACACCCTCAATACAAATATCCCAGATGGTAATATTTGATAATGAATCAGAGGACAGCTCAGATATTATTTCTGAGCTTGATGTGTTTCTAATTAATACCGGAATAAAATATCAGCTATCGCCCGACGACAGCATTGCAGGACTATACAACTATACTGATAGCCTTTTTACAATAATTGAAGATAATGAATATTTTCTTGAACTCACTTATAAAGATGCACTTATAAGCAGCGAAACCAAAATTCCATTAAAGCCTGTTGATTTTGAGATGTCAGATACAATAATTGAACTCGAAAGGATTACTGAAGAAACCACAGGCGGTATGGGTCCGGGTTCGGACATTGAAGAAATTGAAATAACATGGACAACAAGCGATAACAACTACTACCTTGTTAAATTTGAATATCTTGAAGATGAATATGACCCTGTAAACGAAACAATAGAAATTGAGGATCCTGAAGAATTTGCCAGCTTTACGAGCCCTCCGTTGCAAGACAGTCTGTATACACTTCGTCCTATGCAATTCAGGTATTTCGGTCAATACAATTTAATACTGTTTAAAATTACTGATGACTACGCTGCGGTATATGAATCAATAAATCAAAGTTCGCTCGATGACTTAACAGAACCTGTTACTAATATTGAAAATGGACGTGGAATTTTTACTTCATTTAACAGCGATACTTTACAATTTAGTGTAGTTGTAGATTAAATATCTTTATAATAACCTCAACTACCTTTTTTTAAGATTGTTAATATAACTTAACAAAACAAATACAATGTAATATGTTTATTTGCGATTTAGAATTTAAATCAGTAAAAATCTAGAATGTCAAATATATATCTCTCAATTATATTGCTAGTCTTCTCTGTAAGCCATCTGTTTGCACAGGAAAAATTTACTACACTAGCGCGTATTTACAATGCGTGCCCCTCTAAAAAAACTCCCTCTTTTGATTTTACATTCAGTGCTTCATTAAACTAAATTTCAACATCACCCCAAACCAGTATAAGTCTTCAATCCAAGCCCATGTAAAAGCGCGACTAGTGCTTTATAACAAAAAGAAGCTCTATCAGACCCCAAGCTAAGTTACATAATAAGGTATTATAGGGCAAACCCCACACAAACCCACCATAACCGGCTGTTTACCAACTATAATGTTATTATGTAAAATAGCCCTTGACCCACCACAACCTGCTCTCTAAGTAAATCAATAATGTCGCCATCACTTGCGTGTTGCGTACCGCCAATAATCATATTAATGAACTCGATTGTCGGATTAGCTTCTCCACCCGAAAACAGGCCCGAATTGGGTTGAGTAAATAATAAGGGTTTTACTTGGATTTCAGCTCAGTTCTTTGTTGTGTGCAGTATTTATGTTATAAAGTCTATTTGTCATCAATCCTTTGTGTTTTATCTGGACTAATTAAGTCTAATAATATTGGTGTATTGTCATAATACTTAAAATCATTGTCAATAAAACCTATTTTTGTTTCACATACATACTCTCTTCCCTTATCATCTATTGTTACTAGATAAAAATAGATATTGATGCTACATGAGTCAGTCCCTGAAAGTCCTAATTCCCAAATGTTTCTTTTGCTGTAAGTTTGATATTTAAGTTTTACCATTTTTCGATTACCTTTTTCAATCTCAGTATTCTTAATCAAGTATGTGTGTTCAATATGTCTTATATTACTTTTTGTTGGAACAAAAACAAATCCACCTCTTTTAATTATTTCATTATAATCTCCATCATTTATAAGAACAACTTCAAAATAAGTCGTGTCAGGCATAACTGATGCGTTTCTTATATTAGCTCTAAAACTATGTTCATTACTAAGGAATTGAAAATATAGTGATGTTGCAGCAAGGCCTATCCCAATAAAAGCCATGAATCTGCCAAACCAATCGGGTTTACTACTTTTCATATTAGTTTATTTCATTATTAATTGCACACAACGTAAAGTATATGAAAAGTATGCGATTTCGAAGCACAAATCTTTCAATTTGCAAAAATACTGAAACGGGCTACAAACCTTGATTCTACAACTAATCCGCCTATTTTTTATAGCCTTTGTTAGGCACTTTTATTAATCCCTGATAATTTTAATTACTTGGTCATTGATTTTCAAAAAATAAATATTTGACACTAATTCAGACAAGTCAATATGTGTAATTTTCGATGTGATAGAACCGCTCAAAACCTGTTGCCCAAGAACATTCAAAATAGAATATTGCTTCACCTGATCAGAAAACCCTGTTACTGTAATCATGGAGTTAGTGGGATTTGGATAAACTTTAACTTTATTAGGTTTATAATCATTTATGCCCCCCACACCAGGTTCGCAATCTGAAAAATAGCTTTTTATGTAATCTCTTTGAGTAACATTGGTAGAATGACCCGCATCACCTTTGATATGAACCACACCTCCCGATAAATAAGAATATTCGGTGATTTGTGGGCTACCCATTGTTGTTCCAGACGTTAGTTGACTCCCTATAAAACCATTATTTTGCGCTATATAAAAGGCGGCTCTTTCAGCGTGTAAAAAAGTAAGTCCAACAACTGATGGACCTCCTGTATATGGTATGATTGTGTCATTGGTATTACTTATACTTAAATATTTTCTAGTGGTTATAGGGTAAACCAAACTATCATAACCACAGTAAGGACTTAAAGGATCATCAGAAGAACTTGGTCTATAAAAATTTCCTAAATGATATTGAGGTATATTTAAATGAGAAACAATAGCGCATACAATGTCAATTCCGGTATTGTTGTTTTCTATAAAAATGTTATTTGCTAATCCCGCACCGTTAGAAGTGCCTATTATCCTGATCCTATTCGGATCAATATTGGAATAGCCTTGCAAAAGATTGACCAGATCATTTATCATTTCAGTATCAGGAGCATCACTGGCTGCCGCACAAATATTCCAACAATTTAAATAACCTGTTGGAGCTACGAGAGCATGACATTCCAAAAATTCCTTAAAGTGATTAATCGATCCTGCGCCATTTCCACCATTTCCATGAAGTATTATGCAGATGGGAAATCCGTTTGCAGGTACGGTTCCTGTTGGAACTTCTATATTCATTGGATAGGTATATCCACCTGGTTCTTGATACCAAGATTTAGTTATATTAATATTGGTGGTTGATGTCAAAATTTGGGAAACACCAAATAGGGGGAAGCATAGAAGTAAAAATAATAATGTTTTCATGTTTTTTTCATTTTTAATTGTGCCTAACGGTTTGCGCTATGAATAGTTGCCGGGTGCGATGCAGTTTCTTGTCTGGTTTTACCAGACTTGAAACGTACGACAAATGTGAAGTTTATAATTGTCACGGCAATTATTTATGAGCGTTAGGCATAGTGATTCCTGATGTTAGTTGTTTTATTTCTTTTGTTGTTATTAATTTTAATTCCTTGTCTGCAAACTTATTGTAATAGATGTTAGATGGATTGAAATCCCAGTTTATCTGATCACAAAGACCGCTAATTCCTGGGAAAAGACTTTCATTATTAATTCCCATAGTGTTCAATTTTACTAGAATTTCTTTCTTGATTGTTGCTGGAATACAGATTTCAAACATAAGATCTTTCATTCCTCTAACATTCTCTAATGGCAGAACTTTATGACTTCTTGTTGAATATTTATGAGAAGTGAACCAACCATTTTGTGCAATAATTCTTTCATTATTCAATGATGGCTTGTATACTTTAGTATTACTAATTTCGAAAGGAGATGGTTCATCAAGTTTATTCAGTATCATTTTTTCAGTAGCAATAAGCACATAAACAAAAGAATCTGATTTCAGTTTATACACATTTGAGCATGCAAACCAAAGCGCTGTTAATGGATTACTTGTCCAGTCTAATAGCCTAGTTTTCATTCCATAATGTTGAGCCCAGACAAGCCACTCCCATTCATCAACAAGAAATTGTTTAACCTTGAAAGCTGCTCTTCTCATTAGCTCATACAACATTTTTTTTTCCAAGTCAATTGTATTAATACCATTGTCTTCTCTAGCAACCGAAGGAAGTAATGGCTTGCTTTCTGATTGACCTCGAAACAAAGCAGTAATTTCTAGTTTTGAGGCAGCTTTTGCATCAATGAGCTTGTCAACAAGCTCAATATATTCAACAAAACTTTTTATATTTTTATTTAACATCCTTCATCTTTTTTATTTTGAATAGAAGTCAATATTAATACTTTATATTTAGTCTTTTATATGTTTTCATTTTGCTTAATTCTCGACCTATTATGTGAAAATGAAGTAAATAGAATCAATAATTTTCTAAAGGAGGCTCATTATGCCTAACGTATGTATAAAGTTACTAGTACGTTTATTTCTTCATTACCCAAACACTAAAAGTTACGTTTATTACCCCTCTGTTGGTATGTATTGTGTGCCGCTGCTGCTGTAAGTAATAATGCTTTCAGTGTAATAAGTCATGTTAATTTTCTTTAGCAGCACTCAAATATATAAAATAAATCGATGTGTAAAAGAGTAAACAATTAATGTTAACTAATTTGTAGCTATTTCAAATTGAAGCGTTGATTTTGGAAGCCACCCTACTAACTTGTAATACTACTAAGGAAACACACACAAACCACCTGGGTGAGTATGCTATAAGGTAGTGTTAATAGGCGTTACGGAGATATTGGTGATTAGTGTTGGCTGTAAAAGCTAACAAAACATTCGGTTATTAGTATCGGGTTAGTATTCATTCCAATATCATACATTGTAATATATGCGTTAAAAACATCGCGTGTGTTCAGTAAACATATTTATACCTTTTCATATTATGTTATTATACCAGCACCCTTAATTAGGTGTACAAAATATACAAATTATAGGCTGTAGCATTGGATCTCAGACAGGGGGGATATGCTGTGACCTATCTGTATGGTAGTATTCCAAAAACCACCGCAAAAGTAATCCGCATTACACCAAAGTAAACCTTATATAAATGCTGATAGCTTGCTTATTTTTATCGGAATCAGCAAGGTTGACTATGGCTCATGCTAAGATTGATAGATTGCTACGCTTTTGAAATTAGAAATTCTTGTCATTTGATAACTAATAAAATCTAAATTCATAAATTTGTACTTGAGTTACAGTGTTGAGAAGTGAAATATGGCATAATTTTGGTTGCATACCAAATTACGTACCAATTGAATCCTGTAAAGAAGTTTTTAAAGTTGATAATCAATGATTTATAAAAAGTTTTAGTAGCCCCACCAGGACTCGAACCTGGATCTAAAGTTTAGGAAACTTCTATTCTATCCCTTGAACTATGGGGCCAATTATTTAATTGATTTTAAATATTCTTTACCTATACCGCTTTTTAAATACTTCTCTCTTTTTCTTGCTTCTAACCTTGTCTCAACTTTTTCCAAAAATAACATTTTCCAGGGGATGTATCCTTTTGTTGATCTTGTTTTTCCATGGTTATGTTCATAAAGTCTTTTTTCAAAATTGGACGTGAAACCTACATAAATTCTACCATCTACTTCACTTACTATTGCATATACAGTGTACATAATTCAAACTTCTATTCCCTGCCTGCCGGCAGGCAGGTATCCCTTGAACTATGGGGCCTTTAATTTGGAAGTGCAAAAGTAATATTTTTTCGGTTTCAGGAATGGTGAAATATTATTTGTAATATAATCCCATCAGTACCTTTTCAGGAGTCATTGGCGAATCAAACTTTTGGTTGTAAACAGGATTATAATTTTTAATGGCATCTTGTAAAGCAAAAAATGCACCAACTCCATACATAAATGGAGGTTCTCCTACAGCTTTAGATTTTAATATAGCATTTTCATCACCAGTGGTATCCAGAGGTATTATTTCGATTGTACCAGGAACTGAATAAATATCAGGAACCTTGTAAGTTGATAATGCATTTGACTGAAGCCTCCCTTTATCATCATAAACAACATCCTCCATTGTCATCCATCCAATACCTTGCACCACAGCACCTTCTATTTGTCCATTGTCAATTTCCTGATTTATACTTTTACCAAAATCATGTACAATTTTCACAGAGTCAATTTCATAAGTACCCCTTATGCAATCAACTGTTGCTGTTGTTATTGCAATACCATAAACATGATATATAAAAGGATGACCCTTTTCTTTAGTTTTATCAAAGTGAATTTTGGGAGTTGAGTAATGGCTGTTTTCAGTTAAGCAAACCCGATTCGCAAATGCTTCCCAAACAAGTTCATCCCAGGTTAATTTAGTTTTCTTATCATCAACAAAAACCGTTTCATCTATTAAGTGAATTTGGCCGATCTTGGCTTTAAAAACTTTAGCTGCAGTTGATTTTAATCTCTCAAGCAGTGCATTACATGCCAACTCCACAGCTTTACCATTAAGGTCGGCAGTGGAGCTTGCTGCTGATGGGGATGTATTTGCAACCCGTGTAGTATTGGTTGACTCTATCTTGATTCTTTCGGTTTTCACAGAAAATATACTCACTGCCACCTGTACCATCTTTGTATTTACGCTTTGCCCCATTTCAACAGCTCCGGTACTAATGCCAATACTTCCATCCTGATAGATATGCACCAATGCTCGCGCATGATTCATCATTGTGTTTGTAAATGAAATCCCAAATGTAATAGGTGTAATTGATATACCTCTTTTAAAAAGATTACTTGAACTATTAAAGTCATTTACTTCTTTTTCAAGCTTCTCAATATTAAATTTTTTATGAGCCGTATTCCAAAGACTTGTTAACTCAACATTTTTAGCAATTTGTCCATATGGAAATTCGTCATTTTCAACCAACAAATTAACTTTTTGTATCTCCCTAGCGCGGATGCTAAGTTTATTTGCCGCATGTTTAATGGCAGCTTCCATTACATAAACCCCTTGTGGCGCCCCAAACCCACGGAAAGCAGTATTGGGAGGAAGGTTAGTTTTGCAGCTATAAACAGTTGTTCTTACATTTGGTACAAAATAACTGTTAGTAGTATGAAATAATGTTCTTTCGGTGATGGCTGGTGAAAGATCAGCTGACGCACCTGCGTTTTGCAAATAATCAGCTTCAAAAGCTACTATTTTAAGATCGTTGGATAATCCAATTTTAAAATTAGTATTGTATGGATGACGATTTCCGGTCATGTGCATATCGTCATGACGACTAAGAATAACTTTTACAGGTTTTTGCAGATGATAAACAGCCAATGCAGCCATTATTGCCCATGGTGTTGCCTGATCTTCTTTGCCACCAAAGGCACCACCCAACCGCACAACATCTACTTCTATCTTATGCATAGGGATACCTAATACACGAGCTCCAAATTTTTGCACAGCAGTAGGTCCCTGTGTTGATGAAAATATTTTTATACATCCGTTTTCTTGTGGAATAGCATATGAACCTTGAGTTTCAAGATATAAATGTTCCTGTCCTCCTGAAATTGCGTTACCCTCAAATATATGATCGCAATTATTCCATGCTTCAGCAGTATTGCCTAAGCTAAAAGTTCGTGGAGGAGCAATAAACTGTTCCTTTTCTTTAGCTACAAATACTGATGTTGTTGGTTCTTTTTCTTCTATATCCAGATGAATAAGCTTTCTGGCTTTTAATGCCATTTGTTCTGTTTCAGCCACAATAAGGGCAATGGGTTGACCAACAAAATGAACTTCCGATTCTGCAAAAAGTTCTTCATCTTTAATAATTGCACCTATTTGATTTTCGCCCGGAATGTCTTCATAAGTGAATATTCTAACAACACCATCTGTTTTCAATGCCTTGTCAAAATTTAGCTTTTTAATTACTCCATAAGCAATGGGTGATCCCAAAACAACTCCAAATAATGTTCCCTGATTAACAATTATGTCATCAACAAATATGGATTTTCCACGAACATGATTTATGGAGTCAATATTTTTCATACTTAATATTATATATCTGAAACATCAATAATTTCAGGAAACAATTTTAAAAAATGACTATAATACAATTGGCGAATTAACAGTCTTTTATACTCTTTACTACCCCTTACATCACTAATCGGAGATATTTCTTCTTTCAACATACAATGTGCTTTTCGAATATTTTCTAAAGACAATACTTTTCCTGCTAAAAATAAGCATGTGTTTTTCAGAAATAATGGAATAGGAGAAACACCGCCTGCAGATATATGAATATCTTCAATAATATTGTTTTTAATGCTAATACTCATTGCCGAATTAACACTTGCAATATCCAGATGTGTACGTTTACTTACTTTCTCAAAATTAAAATATCGTTTATTATGGGGAAGGGTAAAGGTTAGCTCTTTAATGATTTCTCCCTCATTAAGATCAATTGATTTATATGCTTTGAAAAAATCCTTAAGAAAAATTGCCCTGATATTTTCCTGCTTATTTATAATACTAATTTTACTATTTAGAGCAATAAAAAAAATTGACAAATCTGCAATTGGAGATGCATTTACCAAATTTCCACCTAAGGTACCCATATTACGAATTTGCTTCGAGGAAATAAGTTTGAAGAAATTATTTAATTCCGGGAAAAAATTATGCAAATCCGATACATTAAGAATATCAGAAACAGTAGCACCAGCACCAATTGAACATATATTATCGCGGATTATGATTTTGTTATAGTCTTTTTTTTCAGAGACCAAATCAATGTCCTCTTCTTGATATTTATAAGCCTGTGTAACATAAAGATCAGTTCCTCCGCCAACAATAGTGCTATTGCTGGTTCCAACTTTATTCGTTTGAATCTTTGCCAATCTCGAAGGTATTTCCGTAAAATAATCAGGTATAAATTTATTGTCGATTAACCATTTTGTTGTGTCTGAGTCATTTTTGTCAGCAAGAACACGCTCAATCTCTTCGGTAGCTTTTTCAATTGATTTGTATCCTGTACACCTACATATATTTCCGCTAACAGAATCTTTAATTCCTTTAATAGAAGTATTTTTACTGAAGGCGTATCCGGTTAACGAAATCACAAAGCCAGGTGTGCAAAAGCCACATTGGGTTGCATTATTATTTTTTATTGCATCCTGAACCGATGTTAAACCTTCCGGCAGATTCAATCCTTCAACCGTAACAACATGTTTGCCTTGAACACTTGCAATTGGTGTAAGGCATGAAACAATTGTTTTATACTCAATGTTTCCTTCCTTATTGAGAGCTCCTAAAAGAACTGTACATGCGCCACAATCACCTTCGCGGCATCCTATTTTAGTGCCTAACAGTTGCTTATTTACACGTATAAAGTCAAGCAGAATACTTCCCGAAGCTACTTCTGTTTTTATATATTCTCTATTTAAAATAAATTCAATCATAAGAAACTGTAAAATTAATAAAAGAACGGATATTTTGTATCTTAGCAACTAAGAACATTAAAAAGAAAAAAATGGAAAAGAAAAAATTCGCAGTTGTACTTTCCGGAAGTGGAGTATACGATGGTGCTGAGATCCATGAAGCTACATTAACAATGCTTGCAATAAGTAGGCAAGGTGGAGAATATCAGTGTTTTGCACCTAATATTCAACAATACCATGTGATTAATCATATTACAGGTGAAGAGATGAATGAATCACGAAATGTGTTAATTGAGTCAGCACGAATAGCACGTGGCGACATTAAGCCATTGAGTGAATTTGATGGAAAAGATTTTGATGCTTTAATTTTTCCCGGAGGACTTGGTGCAGCAAAAAATCTATCAACAGTGGCATTTGATGGAGCAAATGCTACAGTTAACCCCGATGTTGAAAAATCTGTACTACAGATGATTGATTTGAAGAAACCAATAGGCGCACTTTGCATAGCTCCTGCTTTTATAGCAAAAATCTTAAAAGATGTAAGTGTTACCATCGGTAAGGATAAGGGCACAGCCGAGACCATTGAGGCAATGGGAGCTACACATGTTGAAACTAACCATGGTGATGTAGTATTTGATGAGGAAAACCTAGTTTTCACAACCCCTTGCTATATGCTGGATGCAACAATAATAGATATTGATGATGGAGCAAATAACATAGTTAAGGCAATATTGGAGAAGATGGCGTAAATACACTACGTGAGTCGTTAATGGTCATTAGGCTTGCTGAGGCTATCCAAAAAGTTAGTTTTTTGTCATTCTGAACGATAGTGAAGAATCTCTAAGGGATCATTAAACAACATATTAGATTCTTCGTTATCATTCAGAATGACAGACGTTTTCAACTTCTTAGACAGCTTCAATAAATAGCAACAAACATAAAATCATCATGAACAAAATAACTCAACTATTCAATATTAAATACCCAATTATTCAAGGTGGAATGATATGGTGTAGCGGCTGGGAATTGGCTTCTGCTGTGAGTAATGCCGGAGGATTGGGTCTTATTGGTGCGGGCAGCATGAACCCTGATACATTAAGGCAGCATATAAAAAAATGCAAACAGGCAACCAATTACCCCTTTGGTGTTAATGTTCCTTTACTTTATTCACAAACAGATGAAATAATTGATCTAATAATTGAAGAAGGAGTAAAAATTATTTTTACTTCTGCAGGTAATCCGGCAAAATATACTTCTAATTTAAAGAAAAATGGAATTAAAGTAGTACATGTTGTAGCAAACAAGAAATTTGCACTTAAAGCTCAGGCAGCTGATGTTGATGCAATAGTTGCTGAAGGTTTTGAAGCAGGTGGACATAATGGTTTTGAGGAAACTACAACAATGGTTATGATCCCAATGTTAAAGGAAATAATTAAGATTCCCATAATTGCAGCTGGTGGTATTGCTTCAGGTAATTCAATGTATGCAGCTATGTCGCTTGGTGCCGAAGGTGTTCAAATTGGAAGTTTATTTGCATCTTCTGTTGAATCATCAGCACACCAGAAGTTTAAGGATGCTATTGTTAATTCCGGTGACGGTGACACTAAACTACTTTTCAAAAAACTAATTCCTGTTAGGCTATTAAAAAATGAATTTCAAAATAAAGTTGTTGAAGCTGAGAGGGAATGTATTTCAAAAGATGAATTGGCAAAATTATTAGGTCATGGAAGAGCAAAACTTGGTATGTTTGAGGGAAATCTAGCAGAAGGTGAGTTTGAAATTGGACAGATTGCTGTTCTAATAGATAAAATAAAATCTGTAGATGAAATTATTAAGCAACTTATTGATGAGTTTAATATATCATCAACGTACATGTCGGGTATACAATTTTAGTAATCTAGATTAATTTATATGTAATAAATTATTAAATTCGCTCGCAATTATAAATTAACTTTAAACTGTCAACATGAACTTTGAATTTACCGAAGAGCAATTGATGATTCAACAAGCAGCGCGTGATTATGCACAGCGTGAACTAATTTTGGACGTTCTTGAAAGAGACGAAAAGGCAATATTTCCTGAAAGACATATTAAAAACCTAGCTGAACTAGGCTTTATGGGAATGATGGTTGATCCTGAATATGGTGGCAGCGGAATGGATACCGTATCTTATGTGTTAGCTATGGAAGAAATTTCAAAAGTAGATGCATCAACGAGTGTTGTGATGTCAGTTAATAATTCACTAGTTTGTTTTGGACTAAATAAGTTTGGAAACGAAGAACAAAAACAAAAATATTTGATTCCTCTTGCCAGTGGTGAAGTAATTGGGGCATTCCTGCTTTCAGAACCTGAGGCCGGATCTGATGCAACACATCAACATACTACTGCTGAAGATAAGGGTGATTATTATCTGCTAAATGGTACTAAAAACTGGATAACAAGTGCAAACTCAGCTTCCACATATATTGTGATGGGACAAACTCATCCAGATAAAAAACACCGTGGAATTAATGCATTTATTATTGAAAAAGACACTCCCGGAATTTCACTGGGTCAACATGAAGACAAAATGGGAATGCGAAGTTCAGATACCCATTCGGTAATGTTTACAGACGTTAAAGTTCCCAAAGAAAACCGTATCGGTGAAGATGGTTTTGGATTTAAATTTGCTATGATGGTGCTTGAAGCTGGACGTATTGGAATTGCATCTCAAGCCTTGGGAATTGCAAGTGGAGCAATGGAAAGAGCTGCTGCTTACGCAAAAGAACGTAAAGCCTTTGGAACGGAAATATCAAACCATCAAGCAATTGCTTTTAAACTTTCTGATATGGCAGTGAAAGTAGAAAATGCACGTAATCTATGCCTTAAAGCAGCATGGTTAAAGGACAATCACAAGCCAATTACAGTTGCAAGTGCAATGGCTAAGCAATACGCCGCCGACATTGCCATGGAAGTTACTACTGAGGCCGTTCAAATACATGGTGGATATGGCTATGTTAAAGAATATCATGTTGAACGACTGATGCGTGAGGCCAAACTCACTCAAATTTATGAAGGCACCTCAGAAATTCAAAAAATTGTTATTTCCAGAGATGTATTGAAGGATTAATAAGTTGTGTACAATTTACCGGGTAAACTTTGTATCATCCCCTCAAACTCAAGCATTAGCAATACAGATGCAACTTTTGATGCAGGCAAAGCTGACTTTATTATCAATTTATCAACACTTATTTCTTTAACATCTTCAATTAGATCGAAAATTAATTTTTGATCCGGAGTAAGTTTTAAAAACATGTCCATTTGTTTCTTAACATCCACTTTTATATCATCCCAACCCATTATATAGGCTATATCTTTAGGTGAGTCAGCTAACGCAGCTCTATTTGATTTTATAAGCATATTACAACCTTCAGAGTATTCATCGCCAATTCGGCCCGGAATGGCAAAAACATCACGATTATATGAATTCGCCAAACCTGCTGTTATCATAGCACCTCCCCTTTTTGCCGACTCAACAACTACAATAGCATCACATAATCCGGCAACTATTCTATTACGTTTCGGGAAATTTTCTCTGTCAGGAGTGGTTTTTGATATAAACTCCGTTAACAAACCACCATTATTAAGCATCTGTGATGCTAATTTTTTATTTTGAGCAGGGTAAATTCTATCTAAACCATGTCCAAGAACTCCGATAGTTTTTAACCCTGAATCCAAAGCTGCTTTATGAGCGCAACTATCAATACCATATGCCAACCCACTCACTACTAATACATCTTTCGACTTGAGTACATCAATAAAATGCTGGCAAATAACTCTACCTTGATTAGTGGCCTTTCGTGTACCAACAAAACCAATTACACGCTTAGCATTCAAATTAGCTTCACCTTTATAATAAACCAGTAAAGGACCATCTTCACAATTCAGCAATCTTGCCGGATATTCGTTATCAGTATAAAAGAGCGGTTTTATATTATGCTTTTCAATAAAACTAATCTCAGCCTCAGCTTTATGCAATATTTTTTGACTTATAATACTGTTAACTGTTGTTGTCCCAATACCCGGTATTTTTAGTAGGGCATTTTTGTTTTCATTGAAAATAGCATCAACACCTCCGCAATATGCCATCAACTTTTTCCCCACAATATCACCTATTCCTGGAATTAATGTTAATCCTATTTGATATTTAAGTAATTCATTGGGCATAGTTCAAAATTAAAATAAAATACTATTTGATTAACTTGAAATTACAGTTTTTAAACAATAAGATGAATAAATAATTAAAATTGGTATTTTCGCATTAAGATGTGAATAAAACTTTCTTCATCTTTGACAACCAAGTTAGAAAGGGTGCTAAGAATATTTTTGAGCATTTACGTGATATATGAAACAAACTAAAAATATACTTATATGTCCTTTAGATTGGGGGCTAGGCCATGCAACACGTATGGTACCTATTATTGAGATGCTTGGAAATAAAGGAGCAAACGTTATAGTTGCTGCTGATAAACGCCCAATGGAGTTTTTAAAACAACGTTTTCCTAAAAACACTTTTATTAAACTTGAGGGATATAGTCCTAATTATTCTTACAATGGTTCAATGGCATTTGCAATGCTCAAGTCATTACCTGAAATTATTAAGAAAGCCAGGAAGGCAAAAAAAGAATTACAAAAACTTATCATAAAACATGATATTCACGCTGTAATATCTGATAACAGATATGAACTATCAACAACTAAAGTTCCATCAATTTTTATTACTCATCAGTTAAATATACAAACACACGGTTGGCAAATTGTAGCTAAACCAATTATCGATAAGATAATTAATAGTTACATAAATAAATTTGATGAAGTGTGGGTGCCGGATATAACAGGTAATTCTCAGTTATCAGGCAAACTTTCAGAATCAAATAAATTTTCATCTAAGCAATTTAAAATTGGATTATTGAGCAGGTTTTCAGAAGCTGGCATTAATAATAAATCGAAATACATCGACATTCTGATAATATTGTCGGGGCCAGAGCCACAACGAACAATATTAGAAGAAATGCTACTTGCAGAGTCGCTAAAAACTAAACTAAAAATAGTTATGCTTCTTGGCAAACCTGATGAAAATATTAATACCGAAATAAAAAATGTAAAATTAATTTCGCACCTCCCTGATAACGAGTTTATTTCATCTATTCAAGGTGCTGAGTTTATAATTAGTCGTCCTGGTTATTCAACATTGATGGATTTGGCAAATTTCGGTAGTAAAGCTGTCTTTATTCCCACTCCCGGACAAACAGAACAAGAATATCTTGCAAAAAGACTACTTGATAACGGCATTGCATTTTCTCAAAACCAAAATAATTTTAATTTAACAGAGGCAATAGCTAACCAGGGAAAATATACAGGCTTGCTTATTGATAATAATTCCGTATTGCTGGAATCAAGAATAGATAACTTGCTAAGTATATGTTAATAATGATATAACTCTAGCCTAAAAAATTCATTTCGCAAAGACGCAGATACGCAAAAAATTGGATGTGAGTAATTTTGATGAATGAATTTGTTTGAAGAAGTAAAATTGAGTTTTCTCGGGATTAGCTTTTAATTTACTTATTATTTGCGACTTAGCGCCTTTGAGACAGATTTTATGAATAGTGAAGGCTAGAGTATACTTTGTGAATCACATATAATATTCTATAGGATATTGGTCTATAATGCATTTTCGTAACTCTTATTAAATAGAACGTAGCTCACCGATTTAATCTATTTTTGCCAATCAAAATTTTTAACTATCAAATTGAAATCAAAAAATAAAAAGGCACCTTTCTTTGAATTTAGCAAGTTAGTTTGGAACATATTGGGAAGCTTATTTGTTGGAATTGGTGTAATTGGAATATTTGTTCCATTATTGCCAACAACACCATTTATTCTACTAGCAGCTTATTGTTTTAATAACGGTTCTGAAAGAATGAGTAATTGGCTAAAAAACAACAAATTAATAGGATCGTACATTAATAACTACCGTGAAAAGAAAGGCATTACGATGAGAGCAAAAATGAATTCGATATTTATTTTGTGGATTACTATTAGCATTTCAATTTATTTTATTAATAACCTTTATATTAGAATTATTCTTGCTTTGGTTATAGTTGGTGTTACAACTCATTTATATATGATACCAACAGCCAGAAATAAATAAATGCAAGCTATTTATATTTGCAAAGCTATTCGTTTTACTTATTTTTGCTAAAATCTTAAAAATATGCTACTTGAAAAAGACATGAAACTTGCAGATGTAATCCATCATGATTACAATCTGATACCTGTAATAGCACGTTTTAATATAATGCTGGGATTTGGTGATAGTAGTATTGCCAATATATGTCAGAAAAAAAAGATAAATACTGACTTTTTTCTTACTATACTTAACTCATTTCACGACTCACAATACCTTGACAAACATTCTGAACAAAACTTTTCAGCTACACAATTAATAGATTACCTTCAACAAACACATAACTATTATTTAAAAAATAAGATTCCTGAAATTGAATGCTTAATAAGTGAAATGTTAACCAAAGCTGAAGTAGATAAAGCTTCATATGATATATTACAAAAGTTTTTTGAAGAATATAAAACCGAACTTGTTAAACACATTGATAGAGAAGAAAAACTAGTATATCCTTATGTGATTGATCTTGAAAATGCTGTACAAAGCAATTCTGTTACACCATCATTATTTTCTAGTATAGAAGAGTATTCAATTACATCATACCAGGCTGAACATGAAAGTGTTGAGGAAAAACTAAGGGATCTGAAAAATATTATTATTAAATATCTACCCCCATCAGAACAACAACAAAGTCGTTACAAATTGTTAAAGGAACTAACCGTATTGGAAAAAGATTTGAACGATCATGCTAATATTGAGGATTTAATTTTAGTTCCGAAAGTAGAATTACTTGAAAAACATGTATTAGGTAAATAACAGATGAGATGAGTAAAACAAAAAAAGTTGTAGTTATCTCGAATGCATTTCTACTTACAGCCGGAGTTGAAAACCTGGTACTGGAATTAAGTGGCATGTTGGTTGACCATGTATATAGCGGTTCTCAAAGAAATCTATGCGAAAAAATAATAAGTAGAAAGCCTGAGTTTGTAATTATCGACCCCGAATCCCTTAACGAAAAATTAATAAGACTTCTAAGAGAACTAAATGACGAAAAAGACATTAAAGTAATTGGTATTATATCATCAACTTCAAACCAAAATATCATTAGTAAGTTTTCTTATACATTAAACATCCAAGACAATAAATATCAACTAGTTGAAGCATTACAAAAAATTGTTGGTAAGAGAAACAAGGAGGAACCAGGTAACGAACATTTATTAAGTAAGCGCGAAACCGAAATACTACAACAACTGGCTATGGGTTTAACAAATCAGGAAATTGCGGATAAACTATTCCTAAGTGTACATACTGTTATGACTCATCGCAAAAAAATAACGCGCAAGCTGGGAATTAAAACAGTTTCAGGGCTAACAGTTTTTGCTTTGATGAATAAACTTGTTGACATTCGAGAAGTTGAAAGACAGGTATAGTAGACCTTCCAGAGTCGGCACGACCTGGAAGAGTCTTAATACAACAACTCTTTCAGAAGACTACACTTTAATGTCTTTGAATTTTGAAACAAAGTTTCTAGAAAAGTCTTAATAGCTACAACAAATCTTCCAGATTGTACCAACTCTGGAAGGTTGATGGCATTTCCAACATTTTTCCTACTTTTGCACCTCAAAATTTTCACCCCAAATGAGTAGTAATACTAAAGAAATAAAAAGGCGTAGAACCTTTGCAATTATAAGCCATCCCGATGCAGGGAAAACTACACTGACAGAAAAACTTCTACTTTTTGGAGGAGCTATTCAAGTAGCTGGTGCCGTAAAATCAAATAAAATAAAGAAAACTGCTACATCCGACTGGATGGAAATAGAACGCCAGAGAGGCATCTCGGTAGCTACTTCCGTAATGGGTTTTGAATATAAAGACATAAAAATAAATATTTTAGATACTCCCGGACATCAGGACTTTCAGGAAGATACGTTTAGAACACTTACAGCAGCCGACAGCGTAGTAGTTGTAATTGACGTAGCAAAAGGCGTGGAGTCCCAAACCGAGAAACTTGTAAAAGTTTGCAGGATGCGAAACATACCTATTATTGTGTTCATTAACAAGATGGATAGACCTGGTAAAGATGCATTTGAATTGCTAGATGAAATCGAGCAAAAACTACACTTAAAAGTAACACCATTAAGCTGGCCTATAAATATGGGTCCTGCCTTTAAAGGTGTTTACAATATATTCTCCAATTCACTTAATCTTTTTACACCTGGGAAACAGATCTTGGAAAAGGGTATTGAAATAGATGATCTTTCAAACACCAATGTTGATGATTACCTTGAAGATGATGCAAATCAGCTAAGAGAAGATGTAGAGTTAGTTGAAGGTGTATATCCAAAATTTAATGTTACTGAATACCTTGATGGAAAAATATCACCAGTGTTTTTTGGTAGTGCACTAAACAACTTTGGAGTAAAGGAACTTCTGGATAATTTTATTAAGATTGCTCCATCTCCAATTGGTCGTGAAAGTGAATTAAGAAATGTATTACCTGATGAAGATCAATTTAGTGGCTTTGTATTTAAAATACATGCCAACATGGATCCCAACCATCGTGATCGTATTGCTTTTGTGAGGATTGTTTCAGGCACTTTTAAAAGAAATGCTTACTATCAACATGTAAGATTAAATAGAAAGCTGAAATTTTCAAGTCCTACTGCATTCATGGCTCAAAAAAAAGAAATTGTGGATGAGATGTATCCCGGAGACATTGTTGGACTGCATGACACAGGAAACTTTAAAATTGGTGATACAATTACAGAAGGTGAAATATTGAATTTTAAGGGCATTCCCAGCTTCTCACCCGAGCTCTTTAAATACGTTGAAAATGCAAATCCCATGAAAGCCAAGCAATTGGCAAAAGGTATTGATCAACTTATGGATGAAGGCGTTGCACAATTATTTAAAGGAAAACATACAGGACGAAAGATTATTGGTACAGTTGGAGCATTGCAGTTCGAAGTAATTCAATATCGGCTTGAGCATGAGTATGGAGCTAGCTGCAGATTCGAACATATTACTCTTTACAAAACAACATGGTTTAAAAGCGATAACGAAGAGCAAATTAAGGATTTTAGAGCAAGAAAAGCTAACCAAATTGCACTTGATAAAGAAGGGCGAGAAGTATTTTTGGCCGACTCACAGTTCTCCCTGCAAATGGCTCAACAAAAATATACTGATATTGAATTTTATTTTACTTCTGAGTTTTAAACGCTTGCTCATTAGGATTTGCAATCCGAATGTTATGGTGTTGGATTAAAATCCAATAGCTTTTTATATCCGGATTACAAATCCGGATAAGCACTGCAAGCACATTGAATACCTAACCTTTCAGGTTGGAAAAAACCTGAAAGGTTAAAGACAAAAAAAAAGGCTGCCCATATTGGACAGCCTTTTTTATAAGTTTATTTCAAACGCTTAGTTAACAAGCATTTTATTTGTTACTGAACTATTTCCAATTTCAATTGTATAGAAATAAATTCCAGATTCCAAGTTACTAACATTAACATCAAAAGTATGAATAGGCGCGCTGTTATTTACACTTTCCTGATGCACAACTTGTCCTAGTATATTGCTAATACTTAAATTAATAACACCTGATTTTTCAGTTTCAACCATTATGCTGGTACTGTTATTTGCAGGGTTAGGAGTATTTTGAGTTACTGAGAAATTAGCTGCTAATCCAGAATTTTCGTTAATTCCAACTCCAATATTGTAATCTACCACATACATTCTATTCTCATCATAGTCATGATCAGGAGTAGTAGGTACTGCAAGTCCTGGAATATAATCTGCCTGATAAAAAACATATACGCTTTGATTGTCAGGATATATATTCTGAGTAACCATTGGATAAATACATTCGTCAAACTGGTGAATTACATTTTCATCTAAATCTGTAAAAGCACCCCATGTTTCAGCTGCCTCTTTTTGCCGTACC
>Ga0207996_1000388_pt1 | contig 40254 bp, 36 predicted proteins | sample AntAceMetag02UKG_FD_184773 | JGI IMG/M metagenome (GOLD analysis project Ga0207996, IMG submission 184773) | Saline lake microbial communities from Ace Lake, Antarctica - Antarctic Ace Lake Metagenome 02UKG (SPAdes) (version 2) | ecosystem: Environmental > Aquatic > Non-marine Saline and...
GATTCTTCCGGAAGGACAGGGTGCATGGGATACAAGCATGATACTTTCCTCATATCGACTCGATGCGGCCGGGCGCCTTCTTGTCGGAAGCGTGGGAAGTGTTGACGGGTTCAGCCATGGACTCCATAAAAAATGGGCAAAAAGAACGATTCATAAAGTGTTCCCCCAGGTTAATGATGTCAGGCTAGAATATGGATGGTTCGGTACCATTGCAATGACTGTGAATCATGTTCCAAGATTTCATGTTTTTGGCGAGAATTATATTTCCGTAACAAGCTATAATGGTCGCGGAATAGGTCCCGGGACGTTATTCGGCAAATTGATGGCGGAATATTTGCTCAATGATTCCCATGACAATATACCATTTCCTGTATCAAAACAAAAAGAGGTTATTACCCGTGGAGTAAGAGGGTTTGTATATGAAGCCGGAGCAAGAGCCTATCATTTTATTCAACGAAGATTATAAAAATGGATTATTCAATTAGGGATTCATACGTCAGAACTGTTTTTTCTACCCTAAGCCGGATAAACCGGTGTTGTTGAAAAAGGCGTACGCCGCAAATTCCAATATCTAAATCTTAAATAAAAGCCAAAGCAATTATTTACTCACACACAGCCTGGAGCTGTTTGTGATGTTGATTATTGGGATTTATTTTTTGACATAAAAGATACGAATTTTAGTATTTAGATACTTGATTTCCGATCGGTCAAAATCGGGGTCCCATTTTGATTTGTTTCCCGCCAAGTAAAAAACTTGAAGGGTCTGTCTGGAAGAAGCCCTGTTGTCCCGTACATCCGGTGGTTTACATTTTGTGCCGTGTGGTGTATAGTGCCGATCAAATAAGACAAGAATCGGAATTAGAGACAACCTGACGATAACGCCTTATTCAAGATCCTCGGGGAATATTGAAAATATTACAATACATACGGGCCGGTTTAAAAGGCCGTATCCGAATAGTGCTGTACGGATCCCTTATTTTGCTCTGGCATATAAAGCCCTTTCCGGCCATTGCCGATATATATTCCTATATTGACAGTGCGGGGGTTATCCATTTTACAAATGTGCCTACCTCTTCAACCGTGGATTATCAGGTTTATTTAAAAGAAACACCCTCAAAGACAGCGGTGGGTTTTTCAAACAACCGCTACGATCATCTGATCCGGCAGGCATCGCACACCAGTGGTGTCCCGTTTTATCTGCTGAAAGCGATTATTAAGGCGGAGTCGGATTTTAACCCCCGGGCGGTTTCCAGGACAGGGGCCATGGGGCTTATGCAGATTATGCCCGAGAATGTAGAAGAGCTGCAGATCAAGGACCCGTTTGATCCACGGGAAAATATCATGGCCGGATCAATTTTTTTTAATACACTTTTTAAGCGGTTTAACGGTCAGTTGCCCCTGGCCCTGGCGGCGTATAATGCGGGGCCGGGCATGGTCGACCGCTACCAGAGCATTCCACCTTTCAGGGAAACGGAAGATTATGTGAAAAAGGTGATGGGATATTATTATGCCTTCCGGCCGTGATGATGTTATTCCACAATTTCAAGTAGCATGCGCTTTTTGAATTTGGCGGCCGACGCCTTCAGTATGGTCCGAATGGCGTTGACTGTTCGGCCCTTTTTGCCGATAACTTTGCCCAGATCCTCTTTTGCGACGGCCACTTCCAATACCGACGTCTGCCCCCCCTGGATTTCATTAATTGCAATTTGTTCCGGATAGTCAACCAGGGCTTCAACAATGTGGAGGACCAGTTTTTTTATAGTCACTGTTTTCCTTTTTAGATTGAATATTGAATTTTCAAAGAGAGGTCCCGAGCTTTTTTGCTATTTCCGGTGCCAGTGTATAAAACGGAATCGTTTCATGAACCAGTATTTGTAAATCTGAGACTGTGTTTTTTTCCATTTTGTAGGCACAATCGCTGCATTTCCAGGAATTCCAGTGATTTTGCGCCGCATGGTTCAGGCAAAAACCGTAATGCGGGCAAGCGATATTTTTTTCACCTGTATCGTTAACCGGGTTTGGTTCCGGTTTCATGGTTAATACCTCGCAAGCCGTGCATCCTTTTTTTCAATTTTGAAATGCGATTCTGGCCTGATGCCGACCGACGAATACCGGTGTGTCGAACCGGTCATTCACCAGGCATAATTTTTTTTTAAACACTTCGCATCCGAAATCATAGATTCTATGCAATCCCTCGGTGTTGATGAAAATCGGGATTTTTTTACGGTTTAGCTGCTCAATGGCATGGAGCAGCTCACAGGCTGAATTCCCGTCGAAATCACCTGCCAGGTTCAGATGAATGCTGTTTTCTGTTTGGCGGCTATGGATTTTGAAATTTTGTGCCATTGATATCACTCCTTTGTGTGGCCATGATGGCCTGCGCCTTGGGATCGTCCCAAACAGCTTGAAACTGAGGCCTAAAGAATAATTACCGAATTTTTACTGTCTCCATACGGCGTAGGGTTGAATGCGTCGGCATCCATATCATTCTCCCAGTATTTTTCATCCAGCAGATAACGAAACTGGTATTGTTCCCCTTTTATCAGGTCTATCGTGGTCGTAAATGCTCCGGTTTTCAGTTTTTTCATGGGGGTTGAAAAAGGGCTCCAGTTATTAAATTCGCCGACCACGTGAGCGGTTTTGTGTGAATTCCCCGCTTCTTCCGGAATCCTGAAAGTCACTTTGCAGATCGGTTTGCTTTTAAGGAATCGTTTTTTGATACTCATTATGGTGTCCTTTATTTTAATAGGCCGGGCCTGGATATTTTACGCCGATCTCATAAGTGCAGGCATCACCATCCACCAGTTCCCTGCACCACTTTATTTCCCCGAGGGATGTCGAACGCAACCCCTCGAAAGCGCATGTGCCGGAGGTATCGGGACAAAAATTTTTTACTCTCAGATAGACGGTGGTGCCGGGTCGGAGCAAGGTATTTGATTTAAAACAAATTCCGTCTGTGCAGTTGTTAATCGCCTGTGCAGTAAAAAAAATTTTTTTATTAAAAATTGAACCCACAATCGGAGTACGATAATTCCACCGTTCGTGACTTCTTTTTTCCATTGGATTTTTCATCATGATTCCTTTCATTTCCCCGGATATTGGTTTGTAAAAAATAATGGCATCTATCGGTATCTTATAAGGTAGTTTGCACTTTGTTGATCTCGTGTTTTGGCAGGTGCTCACGTTCCGCATCTTTTTCCGGATGGTAATCCGCCGCTGCCGGTGGCCCCTCTATCTTTTTCAGACAGTACTCGCGCCAGACACAGTTTTTTCTATCGCAATACCCTTTTGCCGTGTCAAAGCAAGCAGGATTTCCTTCACCGCGCTGAATACTTCGAATCATGCGTGTTAAATCCGGAAATCCTTCTTTCAAGCCCGACACCTCTTTTCGTCGACCGTGTGAATATTTCAAAGTCGCAAAGTCGATAATTGATACCAAAATACCACTTGTTTAAATTAATTATACCGTTTTGTTTGTAGTGTCCATAGGGCGTAGGCTTCATTTTTTATGGGGGAAAAGGTATATTCGGGAGTTTGTCCCGTACGGATGGGGAAACAGCCGGCAGGAAAGGAGATGAAAGAGAGGGTATTTCCTATTTCCATCGATCGATATCGATAAGGCCCAGTTTTGCGGCATAGCGTGCAATTTCTATTACACTGTGTATATCAAGCTTTTTCATGATACTGGAGCGGTGGTTTTCAACGGTTTTGGTGCTGATGAAAAGTTTTTCACTGATTTCATTGCTGGAAAATCCCTCAGCCACCAGGACCATGACCTCCTGTTCCCGGGGTGTCAGGGCGTTGTAGGAGGCATTTGTGATTTTGACCTCTTTTGTCTGTAATCCCATAAGTTTTTTAACCACCTCCTGGGAGACGGAAGAGTCCATGAAATAGTCGCCTTTTAATACGCATTCAATTCCCTGCTGCAGCTTGTCGGATGCGGAATCCTTGACTACGTATCCTGCAGCTCCGGCCTGAAAAGCCTTGGCGATATAGTCTATTTTGGAATGCATACTGACAATCATGACCTTTGTTTGGGGCGATATTTTTTTGATTTCGCCGATCAGTTCCAGGCCGTTTTGATCCGGAAGGGAGATATCCACCAGTGCCAGGTCGGGTTTGAGTTTTTTTGCCGCTTGAAGGGCAATTTTCCCATTGCCGGCCTCACCGGTCACCTCATATCTGGGATTGCGCTCGATAATTGCCCGGAGACCGTCTCTGAAAAGAGCATGATCGTCAACAATTAACAGGGTCTTTTTATTTGCCACTTTCTTTCTCCTGCTGGGGAATTATTATCGATATTTTCGTGCCTTGTGTCGGCCTTGACTCAATTTCTAGCCTGCCTTGAAGCAGGTGTACCCGTTCTTCCATACTGCGAAGCCCCATCCGTTTTTCATTGAAGGCATCGGCCATGCGCTCTTTGACATCAAACCCTTTGCCGTCGTCAATTATTCGGAGAATAATATTTGGATAAGCGGCTGCCAGCCGGATGGTTACATGGCTTGCGTCTGCATGCTTCCTGATGTTATTGAGGCCCTCCTGGACCAGCCGGTACAAATTGATCTCGGCATCAGGATTGAGTTTTAAACCATCCATACCTGCAGAAGCAAAGTCCATATTCAAACCGGTTTTTTTAGAAAATTCCTCGCAATACTGGAAAACGGTTTCAACCAGACCCATCTGATCCAGGCCGGCGGGGCGGAGTTCGTAGGAAAGATCCCGAATGGTGGTGATGGTCCTTTGGAGTTCTTTTGATATCATATTGATTTTTTGCTTGATTTCGTGTGGCGGTTCCGGAGGCCCTTGTAAAAGCATGCCACACGTTATTTGTGAAACGGTAAGATCCTGAGCAACGCGGTCATGCAGTTCCCGGGAAATCATTTTTCGTTCGTTTTCCTGGGTTTTTATCAGTTCATGGGTGAGCATATGGATACGTTTTTCCGCTTTTTGCCGATCCGTAATATTTCTAGCTACCTGGATAAAACTTTCAATGTCACCGGCCTTATTTTTCAAGGGCACGACGTAAGTATCCCAAAAACTTTCTCCTTCTATTCCGTTTACCCTGGGTTGATGCATCACGGCCCGTTCGATTTTTCCCGTTTTCAGAGACCTTACGTTAGGGCATCCTTCACACGGGGTTTCTCGGCCGATAAAAATCTTGTAGCAGACCTGGCCGGCCAGATCTTTCGGGGATCTTCCATGCACTTTGGCGGTGGTTTGATTGGCCCAGATTATTTTCATGTCCTTGTCAACCAATCGAATCCTGTCAAGGGCGGCATCAAGAATTGCCTGCTTTTGGGCTTCGCTTTTTCGGAGATCCTCCTCCATCTGGTTTCTTTGTGTAATTTCAGAAATCAAGGCAAAAGCACCCACGACTTCGCCCGATTCATCCTTGATTGTCGAGGAGTTAAAATATGTTTGCAGAGCTTCACCATTCTTTTTTTTCAGGGTAATTTCATAGCTGCGATGACGTGTGGCGGATATTTTTGAGGTTTGTTCGAGAAAAATTTTTCGGTTATCATCATCAACAAAGTCAAAGGGCGTTTTGCCAAGCATCTCAGGTGGACTGTATCCAAGCATTTTGCAAAGAGACCGATTCACCTCGATGGTTTTGAGTTCAGGATTTATCCGCCAGCATCCTTCCGATGTCGTTTCCACCAGGGTGCGATATTTTTGTTCCGATTGCCGCAGTGCTTCCTCGATTTTTTTGCGATCAACAGATTCTTTTTCTAACGTTTTGATTCTTTTTTCCAATTCCCCATAGGTTGGTTTTTCGGCCATTCAAAATTCCTCCAGCTGCTCTTTGACAGAAGCAGAAGCATCAGCCGATGGATACCGGCTGCAACAGCAGTGCCGTTCGGGTGGGAAGGTAAAGACTGAGAAAATGAATTTCCCGACCGCCCATGGTCTTTGAAATAGTAAAATGATACTGATCAGCAGCCAAACGACCGTGCCCGCCGTATGGACGGGCATCACTGTCAAAAACCATCCGGTATTTTCCGGCAGGCGCTGTTACCCGGTAGTCGACATGGGAGCAATTCGGGTGAAAATTAATTACGAATACAAAGCCTGCCCGTTCAAAGGCAATCACCTTGTCCATGGAATGTTCTATTAAAATATTCGGATTTGGGATTTGAATAAAATTTAACTGCCCGGCCAGGGCGATCATATCCCGGTCAAAACGCGCCAGCCATTTGTATTTCAAGCCGGGATCATCTGAAAGATACCATTGCCGCCGGGCAAAACGGCAAGACCATTGATTGCCCTCGCGCGGAAAATCGATCCATTCCGGATGACCGAATTCGTTACCCATGAAATTGAGATACCCGCTGCCGGCACTTGCCAGCGTGATGAATCGAATCAGTTTGTGAAGAGCTATCCCCCTTTCAACGCGGATATTTTCATCGCCAATCGTCATATGATGATATATGTCGTCGCCAATGAGTCGAAAGATAAGGGTCTGGTCACCCACCAGGGCCTGGTCGTGGGATTCACTGTAACTGATGGTTTTTTCATCGGATCGACGGTTTGTCAGCTCGTGCCAGAGCCGGCCCATGGGCCAGTCTTCATCCCTCGTGTCCTTGACCAGTCGGATCCAGTAATCCGGTATGCCCATGGCGAGGCGGTAGTTAAAACCGACGCCTCCCTTGTCGGCCGGTTTTGCCAGGCCGGGCATACCGCTGATATCCTCGGCAATGGTCATGGCATCCGGCCGGAGTTCATGGATCAGCCGATTGGAAAGAGCCAGATAGGTCAGGGCGTCTTCATCCACGGTGTCGTCAAAATAGTCTGCATAGGAGCCAAAAGCTTTTTCAAGGCCGTGGTGCGTGTAGAGCATGCTGGTGATGCCGTCAAAACGGAATCCGTCCACATGGTATTCGTCCAGCCAGTACCGGCAGTTTGAAAGCAAAAAATGAAGTACCTGTAATTTGCCATAGTCAAAACAGCGCGAGTCCCATGCAGGATGCGACCCGCGGGGACCGTCATGAAAGTACTGGTAAAGGGTCCCGTCAAATCGGCTCAGTCCCTCGGTTTCATTATTTACCGCGTGGGAGTGGACCAGATCCATGATTACGGAAAGGCCGGCGCAATGGGCCGCATCGATGAGAGCCTTAAGTTCTTCGGGGGTGCCGAATCGCGAAGAGGCCGCATAAAAGTTTGAGATATGGTACCCGAAAGAGGCGTAGTAGGGATGTTCCTGGATGGCCATCAGTTGAAGCGTGTTGTAGCCGGCCCTTATGATTCGGGGAAGAATTTTTTCCGTAAACTCCCCGTAAGTTCCCACTTTTTCCTCTTCCTGGGCCATTCCCACGTGGGCTTCATAGATCAACAGCGGCCCGGGGCTGCACCTGAAATCGGGATATTTCCATTGATATGGGACATCCGGGGCCCAGACCTGAGCAGAGAAAATCAGGGTTTCAGGATCCTGCACCACGCGGCGGGCATAGGCTGGAATTCGGTCCCCCGATCCGTTATCCCAATGGATGCGAAGCCGGTAATGGTCGCCGTGAACCATACGCCCGGCATCCAGACGGATTTCCCATACGCCTTCGGGGTTGATTTTTTTCAGGGCATAGGTTTTTTGTTCAAGCCAGTTAGTCATGTCCCCCACCAGGTACACTGCCGATGCATTGGGAGCCCATTCCCTGAAAATCCAGCAGTCACCTTGAAACTGGAGTCCGAAATATTCATGCCCTGCGGCAAAATCCGCAAGGGAAATTTTTCCCATGGTGAGCTGTTTTTCGGTTTGGGCAATGCGGTTGATCCGGCGTGAAAGACCGGATTTGTATGGCTCAAGATAAGGATCGTCGTGCAGCAGGCGCTGCACAAGCATGGAATTATCAGTCATTTCAATTACCATTTTACAGTTTCCGGGTTCAATCCATCGTAGGGTGGGCTGTGCCCACCGAATCGGCCTTTAGGGGCCATTGATTTTTTACATAATCAATAGCCTTTGAGACCCGGCCTTACGGAATTTTGATTTAAAACGTGTAGAACTCACGCATAAGCATGCGTAAAACCGGGAACAGGTTTTTGGTTTTAAATAAGTGTAGTCAATGATTGACAGTTCGGGTGGCATTTATGAATTTCAGTTCAGTATCGCTGTTTCCGGATTAACGCGTACTAATGCGTTCAGACAGCTACCCGTTATAAATCAAAACACCATAAGGCCTATTGCCTATTTTCAGTTTTTTTGTATTGTACCCGATATCGTGTTTCCATACTGGGATCGGTTACACAATCAAAGGTCGTTTCAGCATTTTTTCATAAAGATCAATATACTGGCCGGCGGTAACCGAATGATTGAACAGGGCCGCACTCTGCTGCATAATTCGTTTAATCTGCCCATTTTTTATCCGGGCGGGCAACTGGTAAAAATCCAGCGCCTGATCGATGGCCCAGGAGAGTCCTTGAGTGTCAAATGCTTCAAAAAGAAAGCCGTTGCCGGTGTTACCTGGCGTGTCGATGGGGGTAACTGTGTCATGGATACCGCCGGTATCATGAGCCACAGGCAGGGTCCCGTAGATGGGGCCGATCATCTGGGGCAGACCGCAGGGTTCGAAAAGAGAGGGCATGAGAACAAAATCAGCAGCCCCGTAGGCCAGATGCTCAAGGTGTTCATTGAAATTGCAGATGGCAACCCGGTCATGCAACTGATGAAATGTCACGATATTTCTGAAATGCGGCTGATATTCACCATCGGCGATAAATACGAACTGGAGTTGCTGGTCCCAGTACCTGGATATGACATCATACAGGATGCCGGTTAACAGGTGGCAGCCTTTTTGCACCGGATCCAGCCGCGACGGCCAGTAAAAAACCGGGGCATTTTTATTTTGAAGCAGTCCCAGTGCTTTTTGCAGTGCCAGTTTGTTCTCCCTTTTTCCGTCGCCATGGTTCTCGGGGGTGTAGCAACGGGGAAGTTTTTTGTCTGCTGCCGGATTAAAAGCCGGATCAGGAGCGTTCAGAATGCCGACCGCACACTGGGCCGCTTTTTTGCCGGCGAGTTCCCGCATGAGCGGGGGAGTGACAAAAGCATGACGGCCCTCTATAATTTCATCGAGAAAGGTCGGGCTGACGGTGTTGACAAAATGGGCCGCAAAAACCCCGCTCACCAGGAAATCAACCGGGTTGACGGAACGGGCGCTTTCATACTCGTAAGCCATCCGGTCATAGTACAGATTGTCCCAGAAATAGGCGGCGTCAATTCCCTTGTCTTCGATGTGGGCAAGAGTGCATTTGACGGTATGAATGTTGTGCAGGGTAAACAGACAAGGAATGCCCATCCGCCGGGACATGGCTGGAATCAGACCGGTCATCCAGTCATTGCAGTGGATCAGATCGGGTTTGACCCGGGGGATGATATTGTTGATGACTTCCCGCTGAAAAGCCAGCCCCACCCCGGTGTTTTTACCCCCATAGTCGCTATAGACTTTGTTCATATAGTAAAAAGCGCGATCCTGGGCCAGATGGATTTTGTCATCGGGCATGACCGATCGAATGGTTTGCCGTTCTTTATTCAAAAAGGGTGCCAGGTGGTCATTGAATATGGCCCGATAGTCGGGAAGGGCGACATGAACATCCGCGCCCTGATCAAAGAGCGCTTTTATCAGGGCTGCGGACACATCAGCCAGCCCCCCGGCCTTGGCCGTGAGATAGTTGGAAAAACTGCCCATACGCTCCGGCAGATAAGTCACTTCGGGCGTGACGATGAGAATACGGGGATTTTTTACCGATTCAGCCATTTCTCGTTCCTCCCCGGGCGCATAGCGCGGCATCCCGTGTTATACTTAATTATACATCCCCTTTCAGGGGAACGGCAAACTTGTAGAAAAAGAACGCCGGGTATCATCCGGTTTGGGCCCAGGTAATCAGCCCGGGCGTGTTTTTAATCCAGTCATCTCCTTTGGGGGTGGTCCTGACCGTAAAACCAAACCGGCCGGTATGCCGACAGGGCAGCATGCAGCTATAAAGAAAATTTCCCTTGCCATGCTCCTTTTCAACACGCATCAGTTCGGTGTTGCCCTGGGTAATCGTTTCCAGGGTTTTCAATGTTCCGCAAAAAAGCTCAACATCCACTTCGTCCGGTTTTAATTCTCCCAAAAATACCTGGGCCGTGACCTTGAATTTTTGATCCACCAGAAAGGGTCCTTCCGAGTCGGCCATCGGTTTTTGTATCTGAATGGCATGCCAGTTGTCCATTAGTCGTTTATGTCGAACCGACAGTTCTTTCGCAACCCGGGCGTTATTTTCCAGAAGCTGTCCGAACTGCCGGATAGCGGGTATATAAAACCGCTGTTCGTATTCATTCATCATCCGCAGGCTGCTGTATTTTTCCAGGGCGAGTTTCATCGAAGACTTCATCATCTCCAGCCAGCGGACGGGCATATTACCACTACCGTGTTCGTAAAAACAGGGGATCACTTCATTTTCCAGTACGTTATACAGTGCACGGCTTTCAACGGCGTCCTGGTAGGCCGTATCCGTATACTCTTCACCGCTGCCGATACGCCAGCCGCATTTTTCGCAATACCCTTCAGCCCACCAGCCATCCATGATGCTGACATTCAAAATACCGTTAACGGCGGCTTTCATTCCGGATGTACCGCAGGCTTCAAAGGGACGTCGGGGGGTGTTCAGCCATACATCGGCCCCCTGTACCAGGTTGCGCGCAACATGCATATCGTAATTTTCTATAAAGGCGACTCTGCGGCGAACGTCCGGCCGCTTGGAAAACTCTATAACCTGTTTGATGAGTTTTTTACCTTCATTGTCTTTGGGGTGGGCCTTGCCGGCAAAAATGAACTGAACCGGATATTTATCCGAATTGATAAGGGCTTCCAGGCGATCCGGGTCCTGCAGCAGCAGGTCGGCGCGTTTGTAAGTTGCAAATCGACGGGCAAAGGCAATGGTCAATATGTTGGGGTCAAGAACTGTTTCCGCCTGCTGAATAAGGTTTTTTGGGGCATTACGCCTTGCATACTGGCGGGTCATCAATTTACGGCAATTACGCACCAGTTTTGAACGGCTTATTTCATGGGAGCGCCACAGTTCTTCATCATAGATATCGTCAATGCGGTTTATATTATCGGCGGGCCGGGTGTTCAAGTACCATCGGGGGCCCATGTACCGTTCAAACAACCGGGCGATTTCAGGTCCTATAAAGGAGGGGATGTGAATGCCGTTGGTAATATGAGATATGGGCACCTCCTCTTCCGGCCGCCCGGGCCAGACATGGGCCCACATATTTCGGGCCACTTTGCCGTGCAGTTTGCTGACGCCGTTGCAGTACTGGGCCATGCGCAGTCCGAGAACAAACATGGAAAGGGGCCCTTCCGGCGCCGTTCCCCTGGGTTGTCCCCAGCTCAGGATATTTTCGATACTTGTGCCGAGTCTTTTGGCAAAGGGTTGCAGGGCGGGTTTTACTAATTCGACCGGAAACTCATCCTGGCCTGCGGCTACCGGCGTATGGGTGGTAAAAATCATGGTGCGGGCAATAATTTCACGGGCCGCAGGCAGATCAAGATGATTGGTTTCCATAATCTGGGCCAGACGTTCTAAAACACAGAAAGCACAGTGCCCCTCGTTCATGTGACAGACCGAAGGTATAATTCCCATGGCGGCAAGCGCTTTTATTCCGCCGATGCCCAATAAAATTTCCTGGGAAAGCCGGATATTTTTATCGGCAATATAGAGCCGTGATGTAATCTCCCGTATCGGCCGGGGATTTTCCGGCAAATTGGTGTCCAGCAGATAAAGCGGTATGCGGCCGATGTTCACCCGCCAGACGATGGCATGGATGTCGCCCTGGGGCCCGGTGACGGTGATGCGGATCTCCTGACCGTTGGGGTCTTTGGCCCGGGTAATGGGCAGGTAATAAAGGTCCGAGTTAGGATATTCTTCCTGCTGCCACCCGTTCTGGTCGAGAAATTGATGAAAATATCCGTGCCGGTACAGCAGCCCCACCCCTGACAAGGGCAGGGCCTTGCCTGAAGCGGCCTTGAGATGATCACCGGCAAGCACGCCAAGGCCGCCGGCAAACAGGGGCAGACTTTCGTGGATGCCGAATTCCATGGAAAGATAAGCGATATTTCCATGGGCCCGGTAAGGCGTATCGGAGAGGTCTACCGGTGTTGTAACCTGCTGCTCAAAATTTTCACGCACCCGCTCCAGGTGAGCCAAAAAACTCTCATCGAGGGCCAGTTTTTTCAGTTGGTCCTGGGAAAGGCCGGTCGCGAAAACAAGTGGGTTGCGGTTTGATGCTTCCCACAGGTTTGGATCGATACGGCGAAAGAGTTCAAGGGCATCCTTCTGCCAGCTCCACCAGAGATTTTGGGATAGCTGGATGAAAAAAGAGAGCGGTTTCGGGATTCTGGGAAATACTTGAAACGTTGTTATCTGACTCATTTTACTACCTTTTTTGTTATTATTCAATAAAAATCATGCAAGCGAAAAAATCACCGTTCAAAATTGTATTGCCTGAGTTCTTACAGGTTCAACCGGTTCGATTTTTCCTGTTTTACTGTTTGACGAGTATTGTTGAATGGACAGGTGCCAGTATGTGTAGATGGACTTAAAAACAGAATACACCTTTTTGGGGGTTCAGATCAACTAATATTCATTTTAGTAACCGTTCCCGGCTACTTTAATTTTATCCATACCCGCAGCAACTCACTGACGCCCCAGGCCTGGGCGTCACAGCCGCGCTGGGTATGGGGGAAATCGCCATCCAGAATTTCCGGGACCTGTCCGATACAGCCCCGGTTTATCGTCTCCGTACTGCTGGACAGCCAGGCCCGGGCCGTTTCAGCAGCTCCGGCACCATAAACCCGGGTCCATGCCTCGCAAAAAGATGGGAAAATCCAGGTCCATGCGGTGCCGTTGTGATAGGCGGGTTTGCGCCGGGTGTCTTCGTCTCCTGAATATTGACCCTGATAGGGATGCTGCGGATCATTGACAGGGCGTTCCTGATGAACGATGGGCAATGGGAAGCGTACCGACTGGTCGGCCAGACTGCGGATGGCACCGGGAACCAGCAGGGTTTCACAGGCACTTAAAATTTTGCGGCCCATCCCCCTGTCATTTACAGCACCCAGCGTGACGGCAAGCAATTGATTGGGCCGCAGGGCATCATCGGCCGTTGCCCTCGCGGCACCTTGGCCGGATTCGGCATGCAGGCAATCCGACAGGTATCCGTTATCGAGAACAAACAGGCTTTTTATTGAAAATCGCACCCGATCGGCTGTCTCCCGCCATTGGACCCGGTGTTGTTCCGTGTCAATACGGGATAGAAAGCTAAGGGCTGCATGCCAGAGAGCCTGGATTTCAATGGGATACCCTTCACGGGAGGAGCCGGGTGGATGGTTCGTGTCCATCCAGGTAAAATGGGCCGGGCTGAATATGAGGCCTGACTCGGGATCCATATGGATACCGTTAGGGGTTCCTAAGATGAGGCTTTGTCCCATGTCGATGAGGATTCGGCGTAGCGTTCGGTTCCCGCACACCGTCTCCAGAAAATCAAGGTTGCCCTGTTTTTCCGCCAGGTCGGCGCAATCGGTGAAAAACCAGAGCGGGGCGTCCGACGTATCCCGGTTGTCGGCATTTTGTCCGTGGATCATGTTGGGAAGGGTGCCGTTTTCTTCCAAGATAGCGAACTGCTTGAGGATCATAAATGCTTTTTTTGTCCAGCCCGCGCTGATCATGCCCCGCAGGACAATCAGCGTATCCCTGCCCCAGTCCAGAAACCACGGGTACCCGGCAATCACGGTTGCCAGGGCGTGACGCTTTACGATATACTGTCCCAGGGCCTCTTTAAGAAAGCAAATCATATCGGGATTGCGGTTCTCAGTCAGCGGTAAATCTCTGGGGCCATCGGGCGGGCCGGGGGGCTCTGCCGGTGCCTGGTCAGGTTCGGCGGCGATCTTGGCCGTCAGGGTAACTGCATTTCCACCGTTGACGGTACATGAGAAATAACCGGGGCTGAACAAGTCCGAAGCAGGGTCAAGCCCCCGATCGGCTTCCATGGGGTGGTGAATACTGTAATGCCATTCGGGTTCCGGTATAAAAGATCCTTTTGAGATCATCAGCGACAATGTGCGGTCGGGCTGCGGTGTAAAAATGAATCCGTCGGGCACTGCGGTAATCGCCTGCGGCCAGTCCCGTTCCGGACCAAGATAGGCCTTTGTGGCGGCATGGAAATTCCGGCTTTCAATATCCGGGCGTAAAATCAACTGAACGGGTTTGGCATCGGCCAGGTATCCGTTTTTTCCTTCGGCACGATCCCGGTAAAAACAGAGGCGCACGCCATTTTTATCGGGTATCATCTCCGCCTGAATGCAGATTCCGATATGTTCACCCTGGCCCGTGGGAACCGTAAAATGCCAGATACCGCTGGTGTGATTTTTGAAATAAAAGGTGTCGATACAATCATTGCCCAACTCCTGAGAATAATCCTGAAAAACGATCCAGGCCCGGCATCGGGTGAACATTACCCAGCGGTCTTCGGGGAACTCGGGGCTGAGGTTGGCCGCCAGCAGTGCATCATACCGGCTGTTCAGCCCAGCCCAGGCAGCGTTGGCCCTGAGCATGGCCCCGCGGCCGTTGGTGCCCAGGAAAAGCAGCCGGTCGCAGAGCAATTCTCCCCGTTTAAAAATAGGTTGTATCCGGGCGTCACGGGCCGCAGACAGGAACAGCAGAGGAGCCTGTTTATGGTTACAGACGCCGTTTGCATATAACGCGAGATGCAACGTAAGGTCTCGATGCATTTTCGGGACTTTAAGGGGTATACAAAGTACGAACCACGAGCCGTCACTGCATGCCAGGCTTTCTTCCTGCTGCAGGCATGTCTGTTCCTGCATGATCCTGGCCTGGAAATTGTTTTCAGCGCGGATCAGCAGGAAATGATCCGGCGGTACCATGACCTGACGGTGTAAATCCCGGGGATGCTGCCAGACCACGACTCCCGGTTGCCCTCCGGAAGGATTCAGGGATCGGCAGAATTCCAGGGGGTCCTGCACCAGGCACCGGGCCGCCGATACCGGGTTGAAATTTCCGGTATCCCGGATGCCGGTATAAAAACAAAAGACCTCCCACACCTTGGCCTGGAGCCGCTGTTCAATGATTCGAAATGGAATTTCAGGCGAGGCAGTCATGGCCTTTCGGATCTGCTCCACCTCGCTTTTGTCCGAAGTCAGACAGAGCACCTGTCCGGGGGCCAGGTGGCAAGTGCGCCGGGTGTCAATGGCGGCAACGGTTATTTTTTTTTCGGAGATAAGGTCCCACAAAGGGGCCTGCGAGTCTGGTTTCTGATGTGCCCAGGTGCAATCCGCCGGGTGTTTGTCATCCAGGTTGACCAGAATTACCAGTGTTTTATCGGTAGGTTGATGCCGGCGCAGCACTGCCAGACAATTGCCGGATTTATGTTCAAGCATGGTGATTTCACAACGGTCATGAAAGGCCGGATGGGTTTTCAACAGGTAGTTCAATCGCCGGATATGCTCGATCTGGTTAACCGGGGCGTCCCAGTTCAGGGAGGGGAATTCATGCACATTGATTTTTTCCGTGGCATACCATTCCACGCCGTTGGCAAAAGCAAATCCGCCCTGAACGGACAAAAGCGCGCAAAGCGCGGTGCGCATTTTCGCCCAGGTATGGGATCGTGCCGCCAGGCGGAGGTTGTCATGGGTTTCCGCAAAATGGATCATCAAACCGTCGCTTCGGGAGATATCCAATGCTTCGGGAAGATAATTTTCGATCTGGCCGCGGTCGTAATTTTGAAACAGCTCCGAATAGGTCCAGTTGAAACCGGCCCGGTTCAGGATACGGCGGCTAGTTGAAATTTTGCCACCCAGGCCTTCCAGCAGGAAAACAGTATCCGGGTATTGTTCCCGGACCGTCGCCACAATAAAGGTCCAGGCCGGCACAGGGATCATGTAGCCGGCATCGCAGCGGAAACCGTCGACTCCGCGGCGGCACCATGTCAGAAATATGGCGGCCATGTACTGCCACAGATCCTGGTGAGTATAATCCAGCCGGGTCAGGTCCTCCCAGTTCACCCCCCAGGCACCCGGAACTTCTATGCGGCCCTTTTGGTCCCTGACCAGCCATTCCGGGTGTGATCCGTGGAGCCTGGCGGCCCAGCCGGTGTGGTTGATGGCGACATCCAGTAATATCCCGGCGTTGCGGGCATGCACGGCATCAACCAGCTCAATGAATTGTTCCAGTGGGGTCGCCCGGGGATCGAATTCGGCCAGGGCCGGGTCGACTTCCGTAAAGTTCAAGGCCGCATAGGGGCTGCCAAAGCGCCCCATGCGGGCATAGGTGGTGGGGGTCGGATGGATCGGGAGCAACTGGATGATTCGGCATCCGAGTTTTTCAAAGATAAAATCCAGATGCCTGATAAGGCTTCGAAACGTTCCCGACGGCGGAATGACCGAATACCCGGCATCATCCAGATCCTGAAGCAGGGAAAGATGGGCCTTTGTTTCAAAAGAACCGTTTTTATTGGGGCCGAACTGGCGAACAAAGGCATTATAGATGATGTTTGCACAGCAGGTATCTGCGGGTTCTACGTTGATGCCGGTGTTGGGGCCCGACGGCCAGATCGGTTTTTCCGTGTCTTTTTCCTGGAAAAAGGCCTTGGCTTCAAAATGACCGACCTCAAGCAGCGGCAGCGTAATTTGAAAACGGTGGTCATCCATCCGGATCATGGGGATGTCGAACCAGTCGCGCCCCATAGCGGGTTTAGCGTGGCGGACCTGGTCTATCACCTCTTTTCTTGCAATAGCTGCTGCCCCGATATTGGTGCGCAGCCATGCCATGCCGGATTTAAAATTTGATACATCAAGGGTAAAGCACCGGGTATCCCCCTTGAACATGAGAAGCCTTTTGCCGGGGCTTGGGTGCTGAATTACTGTATTATCATGGTTCATGTAAAATGGGCCTCTTGTGTTTTAACAAATTAAGGTGGAGTTTGTCGGGAGCGTTTGAAGACCAGAGGTAATGACGGGAAAAGGCATGGCTTGAATTAAAACGTAAGGTCTCTGTCAATTACCGTGTCGGCAGAAACCACGACTTGTTTTGTGCTGCTGTTTTGAATGGTGACGCTGCCCTGTATGGTAATATTTTTTTCAAAAAGCACATCTCCTTTAATGGTTAGGTTCTTACAATCGAGCAGGGAGGGAACGCCGTGGGGAAAATGATTTTCCAGTAGATCAAACTTACCGTAATATACAGGGTCCAGATTTATAGAGATGGCATCATATTTTCGCTTAGGATTTTGAATCAGCCGGTTGTCTTTTGAAAAAACAAAACAATCCGAGCGAATGGCCAGCAGTTCATTGCAGGTTTTGACCGGCATGAATCGACTGCGGGGAACCCTTACGGCAACGGCATTGTCGATCAGATGAATGGCCGCTCCCATGGCACTTTCGATCTGGTAAACGGCCGGACTGTTTTCATCCCTGGGATCAAGGGTCTTGGCGTTCAGAATCATAGGAAGTGGAGAGATTTTATGGCGTTCGAGCAACTTGTTAACGGTTGTCAGGCGGACCCAGATGTTGTTGGTATTGAAAAAACGAAATTGTGATATATCCTGAAAGGCGCTTTTTTCATCTTCAGGGCACTGGGCTCCCTCCCGCAGAATCAGACGGTCGTTGACATGGCGGGCGAGATGGCCGCCCTTGGCATCGGAAGGGGTCCTTTGGGCCACCTCCATCATAAAATTTATTTGGTTTTCCGCAAAATAGCCCAGCAGTGCTTCATTTATTCCTGCCCCCAGGTTGTCCGAGTTGCAGATAAACGCATAACGAATTCCCCGGGTTATAAGATCCTGAAGTATTCCCGAGGTGTATAGGGCGGTATAGATATTGCCATGGCCGGGAGGGTTCCATTCCAGTCCGGGATTTGAAGGCCAGATAGCGGGAGCGAGTGTGCTTTTAAGGATTTTGGGGAATTTATGCTGTATAAATGTAAATGGTTTGTGCGCCGGTCTGATGTCGGCCAGGGCCGCCAGGGTATCGTCATGGGTACTGAAGCTGTTCATTAGGGCAAGTTTAACCTCGGAGGACCGGGTCTGCTCCAGGATAATTTCAAGGAATGATTGCCCGTTTTTTACCTGTAGCAGTGATTTAGCGCCGGTCAGGCCCATACTGGTGCCAAGGCCGCCGTTGAGCACGATCATGACGGTTCTGGAAAGGGCTTTTTTCCCGGCCGGAGCATATTCACCTAAAAGGTTGAAGTCCACGACCTCATCCTGTGAAACCGGCTGGATATCCTTATTGTAGAGCAAACCGGTTTCACCGTTGACGACCTTGCCGTAGTAATCTGCAAAGGTGTCGATTGCCAGTTGAGGAATGACTTGTGCTTTCATTTTGGCGATAAAAGATGAAAGATGCTTCATATTACCTCGGAGGCATTAGAAAAATAGTAGCCGTTCACGGCTCACGGTAAAAAAATTGTGAACCGTGAGTAGTTACAAAATATTATGCCGGTTCAATCCAGTCTAAAGGATCGGCGGTTTTTCCGTACTGGATGTCCATGATGGCTGTATAAAATTTATCGGCAATGGGACCAACCCGGCCGTCACCGATGGTGATGGTTTTGTCACCATATTTGAGTTGCCCCACAGGAGAAATCACCGCCGCGGTTCCGGACCCGAATACCTCCTGCAGTGTGCCGGAAGTATGGGCCTGCATGACATCGTCGATGCTGATTTTTCGTTCGGCCACCTTCATGTCCCAGTGTTTGGCCAGGGACACCACGCTTTCCCGGGTGATGCCGGGCAAAATGCTGCCGTTCAGTACAGGGGTCACCAGTTCATCGTCGATCCGGAAAAAGATATTCATGGCACCCACTTCTTCGATATATTTCTGCTCAACGCCATCGAGCCACAACACCTGGGTAAAGCCGTGTTTGTGGGCTTCTTCACCGGCATACAGGCTGGCCGCATAGTTGCCCGCTGTTTTTGCATCACCTACACCGCCGCGCACGGCTCGTACATGATCCCGGGTAACCCAGATCTTTACAGGATTGAAGCCTTCGGGATAGTAGGCCCCCACTGGTGACAGGATGATGAAAAACCGGTAAGTGAAGGAGGCGCGAACCCCTAAAAAAGGATCCATTGCAATAATTGTAGGCCGGATGTAAAGGGAGGTTCCCGCAGCACCGGGAACCCATTTTTTTTCAATTGCCAGAAGCTGTTTTAATGCTGCGAGGGCAAGGTCTTCATCAAATTGCGGTATGCAGAGTTTTTTGCAGGACCGGTTGAGCCGCTTGAAATTATCCCTGGGCCGGAAGAGCTGAATGTCGCCGGAAGCTGTTCTATATGCCTTGAGACCCTCGAAAACCGCCTGGCCGTAGTGGAGAACCATGGTAGATGGATCCATGTTGATGGGGGCATAGGGTTCGATGCGTGGGGAATGCCAACCTCTTTCGGTATCGTAGTCCATGTTGAACATATGGTCGGTGAACAGCGTGCCGAAACCGAGTTTGGACTGGTCGGGTTTGTCTTTTAATTGGTCTGCCTTATTGATTGTCAGCTGCATCTTATTCTCCGAAAAGTAAATGGTTTTTTTGAGGCAGGTAGAAGGGGCACCGGTTGTTCAAGGCCCTTGAGGCCGCAAAATGTCAATAAATTGATAGGGTTGTCCTGGCATCGAAGATATGCAAACGATCCAGGTTCATGGCCAGATTCAGTTTTTCACCGGGTCGCACGTTTTTTCTGCCGTCACATTTGGCCATGAATTTTATCCCCTGAAAATCCATGTGCATCAGTGTTTCGCCGCCAAGGGGTTCTATGACTTCAACAATGCCTTCCAGTTTCCATTCATCCGGAAACCGGCCGTCACCATTATCAAAGGTCAGGTCTTCCGTGCGAAGTCCCATGGTGACGTCGGTTGAACCCGTTATTTTCATCTCCGGTCTGGGGGGGACGGGAATGCTGAATTTTTGATCAAAATCAAGCGACAACCCGGATCGGGTGGATATGATTTTCGCCGGAACCAGGTTCATGGGGGGGCTGCCGATGAATCCGGCTACAAAGGAATTGGCCGGGTGATCAAAAAGTTCCAGGGGCCGGCCGACCTGTTCGATATACCCGTCCCGCATCACCACGATCCGGTCCGCCATGGTCATGGCTTCCACCTGGTCATGGGTGACATAGACGATGGTGGCCTGCACTTTTTTGTGAAGTTTTTTGATTTTCGTACGCATCTGGGTGCGCAGTTTGGCATCGAGATTGGAAAGCGGTTCATCAAAGAGAAAAATAGAAGGATTGCGAACAATGGCACGGCCCATGGCCACCCGCTGGCGCTGGCCCCCGGAAAGCTCGAAAGGTTTCCTCTGCAGAAGGTCTTCAAGTCCTAAAATCAGGGCCGCTTCCTGAACCCGTTTTTTGATTTCCGCCTTGGGCGTTTTGCTGAGTGTCAGGCCGAAAGACATGTTTTTGTAGACATTCATATGCGGATACAAGGCATAGTTCTGAAACACCATGGCGCACCCCCGGTCCTTGGGGGCCACATCGTTGACGATTTGATCATCGATATATATTTTCCCCTTGGTAATTTTTCCAGACCTGCTATCATACGCAGTACGGTTGATTTGCCGCATCCGGAAGGACCGACGAGTACGGCAAACTCAAGATCTCCGATATCCAGATCAATGCCGTGTACAACTTCTGTCTTGCCGAATTGCTTTACGATATTTTCAAGTATAACTGTTGCCATTTTTGATCCTGTACCCTTTAAAAAATATTTTATAATAACAAACCAACGGCCCTTTGTGCAACTGATTTGATTTTTTCTTTTAATTCAGTATTACATAGTTCATACAGAGAGTGCGCTTATTTTTCAAGTCCGAAAGGTAGGGAAGAAGAATATTTTCGAATTTTTGTTAATTTGTAAACAAAAGATCACCGTTTTGATTTTATTGAAAATTATCCCTTGACTCTCAAGGTGACTTGTATCATTGAATAATAAAGAGTGAATAGTGCATAATGAAGGTGCTCGATCGCCTTTATTTATAAAAAGACAGAGCGTAGCGATACCACAAGTTCTCAATTTTCGAACCGTGGCCTTTGTAACGGTTTTCTGCACCCTCATGCTGCCGGTTGAAGTTCGGATACTGCCGACCTATGAAATGGCCGCCAACCTGTTCGGCCCGCTGCAGGGGCTCTGGGACCTGCTTCACTAAACGGCCTGGTGGGCTGGATTGCAGGCCATGACATCGAGGTAAACCTTGACTGGAGTCTGTTGGACAGCTATACGGGGCTGATCATGCCGCTGGTGGCTTCAGCGACCTGTACGTTTCTGTTTCGCCAGTTTTTCCTGACCATTCCCGAAGAACTTTGCGAGGCCGCTAAAATGGACGGGGCTTCGGCCATGACTTTTTTTCGGAAGATTCTTCTGCCGCTTTCCAAGACCAACATTGTAGCCCTTGTGGTGATCGAATTTGTTTACGGCTGGAACCAGTATCTGTGGCCCCTGCTGATTACAACCAACCCCAAAATGATGACCGCGGTTATCGGGCTTCAAAATCTGATTCCCCAGGCGGATGACCTGCCTTTCTGGAATGTCGCCATGGCCGGGAGCCTGATCGTGATTCTGCCGCCGATCCTGGTGGTGCTTTTTATGCAGCGCTGGTTTGTGAAGGGGCTGGTGGAACGGGAAAAATAATAAAGGTTACTCCACCCAGTCAAGTGTTCTTTTTACCGCCTTTTTCCATTCCCGGTATCCTTTTGCTCTCTTGTCCTGGGACATGTTCGGCCGCCAGATTTTTCCCACAGCCCAGTTTTTTCTCAAATCATCAAATCCTGACCAGAAGCCTACGGCAAGTCCTGCGGCATAAGCGGCTCCCAGGGCCGTGGTTTCCGTTATTTTGGGCCGGATCATCGGCACATTGAGAATATCCGACTGGAACTGCATGAGCATCTCGTTTGCCACCATGCCGCCATCCACCTTGAGTTTTGTCAATTCCACTCCCGAATCCCTGTTCATGGCCCGGACGATATCGGCGGCCTGATATGCAGTGGCTTCGAGAACGGCCCGGGCCAGATGGCCCTTGTTGACAAACCGGGTCAGACCGACGATGGCCCCCCGGGCATCAGAGCGCCAATAGGGGGCGAAAAGGCCTGAAAAGGCGGGTACAAAATAGGCGCCGCCGTTATCTTCGACGGTATTTGCCAGCTCTTCAATCTCGGGTGCGCTTGAAATAATTCCCAGGTTGTCTCTCAGCCACTGAACCAGGGCGCCGGCAATGGCGATGGAACCTTCCAGGCAGTATACCGGACGCTCTCCTCGGACCTGATACCCGATAGTGGTGATCAAGCCCTGGGTGGACGGCACCGGAATTGTCCCGGTATTGAGCAGCAGAAAACAACCGGTTCCATAGGTGTTTTTTGCCTCGCCCCTGTCAAAACAGGTCTGGCCCACCAAGGCCGCCTGCTGGTCGCCTAGGGCACCGCAGACCGGAATTCGGGCGCTCAAGGGACCGCCGGGCTCCGTGTAGCCCCATGGCCTGGAATCAATGGAGGGAACGATTCGGGGCAGGATCTGCCGGGGGATTTCCAGGATTTCCAGAATCTCTTTGTCCCAGTCAAGGGAGTGAAGGTCCATGAGCAGGGTTCGACTGGCGTTGGTTACATCCGTCACGTGGGCACCGCGGCCGGGGCCGCCGGTGAGCCACCAGATGATCCATGTCTCCATGGTACCAAACAGGGCCTCGCCCCTGTCTGCCCCGCGCCTGGCCTCCGGGACATTTTCCAGTATCCATTTCATTTTAGGTCCTGAAAAATAAGTGGCGATCGGAAGACCGGTTTTGTCCCTGAAGCGGTCCTGGCCCTTTTCTTTTGTCAGTTTTCTGCAGATCTCATCACTGCGGGTACATTGCCAGACAATGGCATTATAATAGGGTTTGCCCGTATTTTTGTCCCAGACCACGGTGGTCTCACGCTGGTTGGTAATGCCGATGGCAGCCAGATCTGAACCGGATATTCCTGATTTGTCCAAAGCCCTGCTGATGACCGCCCGGGTATTGTTCCAGATTTCCATGGGATCATGTTCCACCCACCCGGGTTCCGGAAAGATCTGTCGGTGTTCTTTTTGCTCCACACCCACAATCCGGCCCTTGCGGTCAAAAATGATGAAACGACTACTCGTGGTACCCTGGTCTATTGCCCCGATGTATTGGGTCATTTTGTTTCATTCTCCTTTCAGCATCTTTTATGACAAATCAACAGCGGTTTACATTTTATTGAAGTTGTATTTTGGGAGTTTGCACCCTGTAACATTAGAAACAGCTTTTTTTCGAGTTTTTTAAAAAAGCATTCACCGCCGCATAAGCCGATGCAATGGACAGGCCGGAGCCGCATTTCATCCTCATCCAGTCCTGGTGGGCCAGGATGGTGCCGACGGCGAAAAGATTTGGAAAAGCAATCTGGCCGGAACTGTCCAGGGGCCGGAAATCAGCGTCAATTTCAACCCCTGCCGTGTTTATCCTGTGCCCACGTGGATCGAGAAAATCTTTTTGATGCCACTGGTCTCTGGCGTCGGGCTGAACCACCGACAAATCAAAAAGGGCTTCCCGGATATTGTGGCGGTCGGCATAAAGTCCCTTGCCAAGAAAGCGCCCGGTGGCCAGGATGATCGCTTTGGTTTTGATCTTTTGTGCACCTGTAGCGGCAGTGAAAGTCAGTAAAAATTTTCCGTCGGCAGTCTGTTCTGCGGCTGTAACCCTGTTTTGAAAAAAGGTTGTGATGCCCCTGGCCGGCAGATCCGATTTTACGGTTTCCATGAGGCGCAGGCCGGGTACCGATGGCGGCATCGTCGGAATTTCAAAAAGGGGCACACCTATCGCCATCTCCAGTTCCTTGAAAATGTGACGGGTTTTATAGAGGCCGAAAATGGCCGGCATGCCCACTGATTTCGCGTTGCCCAGCAACGGTTTGATCGTCATGGCAAGCGCCTTTCCGGTTTCCGGCACTTCAAGGGCCCGGGCCATGCTTTCGGTAAACACTTCGCTGACGTTTTCATATCCCGGGAAGGTCACACTGGCCGCCTTCAGGGCCGGCCATTTTTTTTGCAGCACCGATACGATCTGGAGTGCACTGTATTCTTTCATGCCGTGGAAATCAACCAGCAGGCAGGCTTTTTTGTCTTTCAGGGCTTTGGCGCCGTTTATCATGCTCGCAGGTATGGCGTAGCTGAGCCGGGTGGTGCCCGCCGGGGTGATCACAGTCGAATTCAGTTTTCCGTCGATGCAATAATCAAGGCCGGCGTTTTTTAAATAGGCGAGAAGTTCGTCTATGGCGGCCATTAAGGATCGGGCTTTTATGCGGGCATAGGGATGTTTTGGATTCTCGCTGATCAGGGCGTCGATGCCGGCCCATGGATCGATCCGCATCTGCCTGGTTTCCAGTGGATAAACCCCCAGCAGGTCAAACATGCCGCTGGCAAAGTTGCCGGCACCGGTGTTTCCAATGAGCAGAGTTTTAATCTTCCGGTTGGCGGCAAAAATCGCGCCGGCCATGCCGGCCATACCGGTACCAATGATGGTCAGGTCGCTGGTCAGGCCGTTGTTATCAAGGGATGTCACTTTGATTCTCCTGTTCTATTTCCAGCCCCAGAAATCCGCAATGCAGGGCCTCGGTCAGTTCCGTCTGTATCAGTTGGCCGTCCCAGAGAACGGGCCGCAGTCCTTTCCAGCGTTCGCGGAAAAATTTTTTGAGGTCATGGATGCCTTTATCCGTCTGCAGTTGACCGGTATTGTACATATGGGCACTTACTCTGAAGCCGCAAAACGCTCCCTGGCATGCGCCTTTGCCCACCCGGGTACGCAGGGCCACGGACGTAAGATCCGCATTGCCGCCTTGATCCTTCAAGGAAGCAATTACGTTATCGACAGCGCTGGTGGAAACCATTTCACACTCACACAGCAGCAGATCTCCGGGGGCGTGCTTTTTCATCCATCGGCGGGGAGCGATCCCCGGTTCGGTCCAACTGCAGGGAGCAGCCGGCGGCAGAGGGTTGGTTCGCGTTAGGCAGGGGCGGGTAACTCCCAGTCGGTTGCAAACCAGATCGGCCGTTTTTTCGGCCATGTAACGATAGGTCGTCAGCTTGCCACCGGAAATAGTGGTAAAATTTTTCAAGCCGTCGGACAGGTGGTCCAGCAATATGAAGCCGCGGCTGGCATCGCGGTCGCCATTGCCCGTACCGGAACGGATCAGGGGTCTCACACCCGCATAGGCACGAATATAGCGCATGCTCTCAAGCTCGGGGATCATGGCTGCACCCTCCGTGACAACCCGGTCGGCCTCCCTTACCGTGGGAAAGATCTGGTCCAGTGAATCAATGCGTACGGATGTAGTGCCAAGGATGGATACCGTGCCGCCGGGTACCAGGATATCTCCGTCATCGGGTTTGCGCAGGCGGTTAATGACCCGGCTCGTGATTCTGCTGTGGGTGACCAGCAATGTTCCCTTGGAATAGGCGATTTTTATATGAGCGCCGGCCAGAGCGGCAATTTCTCCCGACCATGCACCGGCTGCGTTTACCACCTGATCGGCCTCGACGATGGTATTTTCTCCGGATACCATATTTACAAGGCCCGCGGATATAATTTGCCGGTTGCGCTTATGAAATTCGGTTACCTTATGATGACGCAAAAGGGTGGTCCCATGCTGACCGGCCTGAAAGATGTTTTGCAGGGAAAGCATGAAGGGATCTATGGTGGCGTCTTGTACCATGTAGGCGGCAATAATTTTGGATGAGAGGGCCGGTTCCAGTTCACGGGCTTCACGAGGCTCTATTGCTTTTACCGGAATGTCGCAGGCCGAACAGTACTTTGGAAAGTCCGCGGCATATTTTTCATCATCTCCCTCCACCGCGACAAAAAGACCGTCGGTACTTTCGATACACTGGGGCGCCATCTGCTTGAGCAGTTCAGCCTCGACCCGGCATTCCGCCGCCACGTCGGAATCTGTGAATACATACCGCCCGCCGCTGTGCAGAAGGCCGTGATTGGCCCCGGAAGCCCCGGAATTAATATCTCCCTGCTCGACAACGATACATTGGACTCCGCGCAGTGCCAGATCTCTGGCCAGCCCTGTCCCGGTGGCGCCGCCGCCGATTATCAGTACCTGGGTTTTTAACATAAAATATAACCGTTTTTATAGAACGTTGAAATTAAAAATTGAAGATTTGGTCTTCATGTTTTTGGATTGTTAATGACCGCATTCAGTTTTTATGTATTGCACCCTTACCGCCTCTTTTTTAAAAAATGGGTTTTGAAGGGTATCTTTCTTACAAGAGTGCCAATGCCTTGCAATTTACAGCGGATTATTGACATATGTATTAAATATGTGCAAGTGAAATATTCGCAAACCAACATTGTTGATTATTTTTTTTCAAAACTGAAAACATATTGATTTATATCATACAAGAAATGAAGGTTATCTGAATACAAAGCTCGCTGCGGGTTGCTGTTATGGTTCGCCTGCATCTATTTTCACTTGTGAATAAATATGAACGATGTTATTTTTATAAAAAAATTATTGTTACTATTGTCCATTTGGAAAAGCAGGGGGCTGCAATTGCAAAAAAAAATTAAAAGTACAAAAAAATTGGAGGATAGCGCTGATTTTCAAAGCAGTGCGGATAATTTTTTTTCCATATCACTTCGGCAGAAACAAATTGTTGAACTGGTCCGGGGAGAGGGCTTTGTTGCCATAGAAACAATGGCCCGGCGATTTACCGTCACGCCCCAGACGATTCGCCGGGATATAAGAAATCTGGCCGATGCCGGCCTGCTGCTGCGGCATCACGGCGGCGCCGGTCTGCCTTCCAGTGTTGAAAATTATGCCTATCAGGCCCGTAAGGTGCTGTGTCTGCAGGAGAAAAAACGCATTGCCCGCCTGGTGGCCCGGCATATCCCGGACAAGGCATCGATGTTTATCAATATCGGCACCACAAATGAAGAGGTAGCCAAAGCACTGGTGCATAAAAACGGTCTGCGGGTGATTACGAACAACCTGAATGTTGCCGCAATACTAAGCGGTAATAAAAGTTTCGAGGTGATTGTGGCCGGAGGGGTAGTACGCAGCCGGGACCACGGTATTACCGGGCATGCGACCATAGATTTTATCAAGCAGTTCAAGGTTGATTTCGGCATCATCGGCATCAGCGGGATTGATACAGACGGAATGCTGCTGGATTTTGACTACCGTGAAGTTCGAGTGGCTCAGGCCATCATTGACAATTCACGCAGGGTTTTTCTGGCGGCCGATTATACTAAATTTGGAAGAAATGCCATGGTTCGGCTGGTTCATATCAGCCGGGTGGACACACTTTTTACGGATCGTATGCCGCCGGACGGAATGAATGATGTGTTGTCCCTTGAAAATGTAAAGGTTCTGGTAGCTGATGATTTACCGGGTTGAGTCCCTGATTGACATTTTTCATAGGCTTGGATATGAATGACGATTATTTTTACAGCCTTCATTAATATCAATATAAACTATTTTCGATTTATCATGAAGGATGCCGCAGGCTTTTAATAATTTTCGTAGCAGAGTTCTTTCTGAACGACAGGGTCATTCAGTCGCTGGTCAATATCCACGTTAAAAAAATCTGCAAGCGGTTTGAAAATTTCAGGGTTTTCAGCTTGGACCGTGCGTCCGATATTCAGAATTTTATCAAGTCCGGCTCGTGTCATTTTGCCCAGAGGTCTCCGGCATGGGCCGGATGGCAGGCCCATTATTTGCATGAGGGTTTTAATGGCCAGCGGATTCCTGGCTCTGCAGACCACTTCGCCCCATGGTGTTTTTTCCATGGTATTTACGGTCACCAGACCAAACAGCGGGGTCAGTGCCGATTTCAGTTTTGCAGCCTCGGCCGGTTTTCCTTTGTTGAGCAGCCGGATCATGTCGGCAACTGCTTTGGGAACGATGTTCGTGATTACCGAGATGGCACCGCCGGCAGATATGTCGGGATCGGTCATCATTTGAGATGTCAGGGGGTCGTCACCTGACAGGATCAGAAAATCGTCTCCGCAGCATTTCCTGACTTTTTTCATATTTTCCAGATTTCCGGTGGCTTCCTTGACCGTATTTACATTCTTGAACTCCCGGAAAAGAAGTGCCAGATCTTCCGGCAGCAGTTGAGCACCGGTACGGCCCGGAATAACATAGGGGATAATTGTAAGTTCGGGGAACTCGTCTGCCACCGGCGCCACATACTCCCTGCGTATTTCAAGGGAGCTGGGGCCGTTGTAGTAGGGATCGACCAGAAGTACTGCTTTTGCCCCCACGCCTGCGGCGTGCTCGGTCCCGGCCAGGGTTTCTGTTGTATTGTTGCTGCCGGTACCTGCAATACAGATACATTGATCGGTTGAATTTTTTGCAATGGCGGCAATCACATCATTGTGCTCGTTCCATGAAAGCGTAGGACTTTCTCCGGTGGTTCCGACGGCCAGAATTCCGCTGATGCCATTTTCTATCTGAAAAGCGGTAAGACGGTCAAGACCATCGTAATCTACCTGGCCTTTTTTAAAAGGGGTTATCAGTGCGGTATAACAACCTGGTTGCATAATTTCTCCCTGCTTATGGCTAAAGGGTCTTTGGCAATCTTAGTAATAACAACCTGAATCTAGGAAAACTGTAGTGTTATGTCAAGAAAAAAGGTACGGTTGATCGAAAAAATTGCAAAATCAAGTTTGAGGGTCTCGTAAAAAGTGTTTTTGGCTGAGTCTGATGGATAAATGAGGAAAGTTTGTTTTTGTACGGTAATTTGTTAACACCTTTTTACTTGACAAGGTCGGGTTGTCATAATAACCCAGAACAGCTTTACGGATAAGGCTTGCCAAAACTAAAAAGCACCATCTTTATTAAAGGATATAAAATATGGAAAAAGCAAAAAACGCCGAAGAGTATATCGCCCAGCAGCGCATGGCAATCGCGTCAAACCCTGATTGCGGCACATCGCATTATAACCTGGCCGTGGCCTTGCTGGGACTGCAAAAATATGACCAGGCCGAACAGGAACTGCAGGAAGCCATTGAATGTAGTCCGAATCTGGCGGAAGCCTATGTTCATTTGGGTGCCATCTGCCTGCGCCGTGATGACCTGGAAGGATGTCTTACCTATAACCGGCAGGCAGTCAAGGTGAGACCGGGGTTTTCCGAAGGGTGGGGGAATATCGGTTTTGTTGAGATGCAAAACGGCAATATTGATGAGGCCATTACGGCCCTTAAAAAAGCCACGGCGTTTAATTTCAGATTTGTCCAGGCCTTTACGACTCTGGCCAATGCCTATCTGATGAAAGGGATGATCAAAGAAAGCATTGCAACAAGCCTGTCGGCACTGGAGGTTGAACCTGATTTTTCCATTGCACATAATAACCTGGCCATTGCATATCTTGAAAACAAAGAGCCGGCAAAGGCGATCAGGCATTTTGACAGGGCTCTGGAACTGGGGTATGAAGTCGCTCCGGAAATAGTAAGAGAGATCCAGGCGCATCGAAAATAAAAACGTATGGCAGTAAAAAAATTATTATAACCCGGATAAACCGGTGCTGTTGAAAAAGGCATACGCCGCAAATAACAAATAAATCTCAAACTACAATATCCAATAGTCTGAAGTTGTTTGTGATTTAATCGTTGTGATTTATTTGGCAACCATGACCCGTAAACCTGAATTCAGTTGTTTTCTTGCCAACGAGAAATATTCGATACGGCCGGGTGGCCCAAAATGGAGATCTGCGCTGCCGATCAACAGAACACCGCTGGAGCCGGAATCTGCCGTCAGGCCGCTTACGTACGGAGACTATTTTGAAGCTGTCCGAGTTTTTTTAGAGCGTGATCAATACAAGGCAGTTGTTACGGCCTTATATTGTGTTGGCCGTGGCAATGGCGATATTGAACAGATTCAGGCGATTCGCGTTTTTCTGGTCAAACACGGCCAGTACTACCATCCGGCCCGTATTGAAATTAATTGCGGAAAGCTCAGCTCTTTTGTATTAAATGTGGCAGTCTCCGCCACTGCCCGGGAGATGATTAAAAAAGAAGCCACTGCATTGGATCTCCTATGTACCCGTTTTCCTTATTTTTTTCTCCCGAAAGTATATGCCCGTGGCGAGGTGTGTATTGATGGCGGCCGGGATTTCGGTATGTTTCTGGGGCAATGGTTTGAGGGTTATCATGAATTTCATCTGTCCCGGGGTAATGGGGACGGTAACAGTCGGATCATCGTCTGGGACGGTAGGCCGGCAAAACACTTTTTGTCACCGGAACAGACGGGCGAAGTATATACCCGGGCCGCCTTGATCCTGACAGCGTATTATAACCCGGCAACTTTTGAACGGATCACCGCCTGGCATCATGCCGCCGGTGATTTCGTGATAAGGCCGGACAGGGGCCGGATCATCATGAAGCTTATCACCGTCCGGCAATACGCTCCCTTATTTGAAAATGCCCAACCGGATGTTCATCTCATGCTTGAGGCCCTGCAGTTTTTTTTGCTGGATCTTTCTCTGCACATGGGGCTTGACCGGCTTGATGGTGTCGGAGATCCGACATGGGCGGGTGATAGAGCCGTTGCCGGGTCTGTGGATGGTTTTTTTAAGGGGTTGATGCTGCAGGTAAAAGTCGGACTGATCCCCAGGGAAATCGTTGAAGGATGCCGGGAATATCTGGCCGCTGTATCAAGAGCCGAATGGATCGATATGATTGTATCCGTGGTAAACCGATATGATGCGAGCCTTCCGGATCTGCCCTTGATTCGGTTCAATTTGGATCAATATGCCGCCTGTCTTTATAGAAGCGTGACCGATATGGATCGACACACAATATAGAGGATATGCGGCGGTATTAAAAACAAAGTATTGTGTATTAGGGACTACGGGTTTTTCAATTTTTCTTAACTGTTTGAATCCATGCTTTTTTATTGACAACCTGAAATAATAATTTTATATCTTTCCTTTGCATGATTAATCAATCCACATTCATTATAATTGTTACATGGTAAGTAAAATAAAAAAGGTAAACAATAGAGTATTCGAGAGGAGGTGACCTGCTAAATCCCCATTGATTACATTTGCTAAAGTTCATGTGCTTAATTATTAACAGAAATGGAGGTAATACAAGATGAAGCATGAAACACCTTTGCTGGACCAGCTGGAATCTGGACAGTGGCCAAGTTTCGTGTCCGACCTCAAACAGGAGGCGGAAACCAGGGCCAAGAATGAAAAGAATATTGAATACCAGATTCCCCAGGACGCTGTGGACGATCTTCTGGGCGTTCTTGAACTTTCCTACAAGCATGGCCGAACCCACTGGAAGCATGGCGGAATCGTCGGTGTATTCGGATACGGCGGCGGCGTTATCGGCAGGTACTGCGATCAGCCGGAGAAGTTTCCGGGCGTGGCACATTTTCATACCATGCGCGTCAATCATCCCGCCGGAAAATTTTATACCACCGAGTATTTGAAACAACTGTGTGACCTGTGGGATTTTCGCGGCAGCGGACTGACCAACATGCACGGATCCACCGGGGATATTATTTTTCTCGGCACTACCACCCCCCAGCTGGAAGAAATTTTTTATGAAATGACCCATAATCTGGACCAGGATCTGGGCGGCTCCGGCTCCAACCTCAGAACCCCGGCCGACTGTGTGGGCCAGGCCCGCTGTGAATATGCCTGCTACGATACCCAGGATCTTTGCTACAACCTGACCCAGGAATATCAGGACGAACTCCATCGTCCTGCCTTCCCGTACAAATTCAAGTTTAAATTCGACGGATGCCCCAACTGCTGCGTTGCATCCATTGCCCGCTCCGACCTTTCTTTTATCGGAACCTGGCGCGATGATATCCGCATTGATCAGGAAGCGGTTCAGGGGTATATCGGCGGGGAACTACCCTCCAATGCCGGTGCTCATTCCGGCCGTGACTGGGGCCCGTTTGATATCGAAAAAGAAGTCATCGGTCTCTGCCCCACCAACTGTATGAAGATGGAAGACGGTAAACTTTTGATCAATACCCGTGAATGTACCCGCTGCATGCACTGCATCAACGTCATGCCGCGTGCTTTGCGGATCGGAAATGACCGGGGGGTATCGATTCTGGCCGGCGCAAAGGCTCCAATCCTTGACGGCGCTCAGATGGGCTCTTTGATCGTTCCCTTCATTAAAGTGGAAGAGCCGTATACCGAAATCAAGGAAACCGTGATCGAACCGATCTGGGACTGGTGGATGGAAGAGGGCAAGAACCGTGAGCGGCTGGGTGAACTCATGAAACGACAGGGTTTCCAGAAACTGCTCGAGGTAACCGGCTTCAAACCGGTGCCGCAGATGGTTCAGGAACCGCGGACCAACCCCTACATTTTCTGGAAGGAAGATGAGGTTGAGGGTGGATGGAAGCGCGATATCAATGAATATAGAAAACACCATCTAAGATAAGGGGGGTGAGACCATGGCATTTGTATCTTCAGGTTATAATCCTGACAAACCGATGGCAGATAGAATTACCGACATCGGCCCGAAAAAATATGATTTGTTTTATCCGGAAGTTATTGCAAAAAATAAAGGCAAGTGGCTGTATCATGAAATCCTGGAACCCGGCATACTGGTACATGTTTCCGAAACCGGTGACGAGGTTTACACGATAAGATGTGGTGGCGCCCGGCTCATGAGTACCACGCATATTCGTGAAATTTGCGAAATCGCAGACAAACACTGCGACGGGCATGTCCGCTTTACCACTCGTAACAATATCGAGTTTATGGTGGACAATAAGGAAAAAGTCGCCCCCTTGAAAAAGGATCTGGAAAGCCGCAAGTTTGCCGCGGGCAGCAATAAATTTCCCATCGGCGGCACCGGCGCCGGAATTACCAACATCATCCATACCCAGGGCTGGATTCACTGCCATACTCCGGCAACGGATGCATCCGGTACGGTCAAGGCTACCATGGACGTGCTTTATGATGATTTCAAAACCATGCGGATGCCGGCCCATCTCAGGGTCTCCATGGCCTGCTGCCTGAACATGTGCGGCGCGGTTCACTGCTCTGATATCGCTATCTTGGGATATCACCGTAAGCCCCCTCTGCTGGATCATGAATACCTGGACAAGATGTGCGAAATTCCCCTGGCCATCGCTGCCTGCCCCACCGCCGCCATTAAGCCGGCCAAGGTGGAACTGGCTGACGGAACCACCGTAAAAAGTGTCGCGGTAAAGGAAGAACGGTGCATGTTCTGTGGTAATTGCTACACCATGTGTCCCTCCATGCCGCTTGCAGATACGGAAGGTGACGGAATCGTTCTCATGGTTGGCGGCAAGGTCTCCAATCGGATCAGCGCACCCAAGTTCTCCAAGGTTGTTGTGGCTTTTATTCCCAATGAGATGCCGCGCTGGCCCACCATGACGGATACCATAAAGCGGATTGTCGAAGCTTATGCGGCCGACGCCAACAAGTATGAGCGTCTGGGTGAATGGGCAGAGAGAATCGGCTGGGAAAGATTTTTTGAGAAATGTGAGCTTGAATTCACGCATCATCTTATCGATGATTTCCGTGATCCCGCCTATTACACATGGCGGCAGACATCACAGTTCAAGTTTTAAAAAAAGCAATTGGTTTCGGGGCACACTGAGTGTGTGTCCCGAAACATGAAGAAGAGAGGTTCAGTATGGAATATGAAGAGGCAAAAGAACTCATTGTTCAGTCGCTGACCAAAAAGCTGAAAATCAAATCCAAATTTTATTTTAACGATCTGGCCAAAATTCTCGGGGAAAAACCCAGAATTGCCAAAAAAACAGTCAACAGGCTTATAATAGACGGCGTGTTGGAATACTGGTCCAGCGGAAGCACCTCCATGTATGGGCTGCCCGGAACCGGAAAACAGGCTTCAGCCGAACACGAAGACGAATGATTTCTTTATAAGTAAAGGTTTTCAGATCCGTTGCAGGGGTCTAACATGAGATGTAAGGGAATCATCATATCGGCCCTGCGCGGCGGGTCTGGCAAAACCATTTTGTCCATCGGCATTATTGCCGCATTAAAAAAGCGCGGTCATTTAGTTTCGCCTTTTAAAAAAGGCCCGGATTATATTGATGCGGGCTGGCTTGCACTGGCGGCAGGCCGGCCCTGCTATAATCTGGATTCCTACCTGATTGACCGGGACGCCCTGCTTTCCTCCTTTTATACACACACCAGCCCGTCTGGAATTGCTGTTATAGAGGGCAACCGCGGACTGTATGACTGCATCGATACCCGGGGCCTTACCACCACGGCCGAACTTGCCAAACTTCTTGGAACCCCACTGATATTATGCCTTGACTGCACCAAAACTACGCGAACACTGGCGGCGGTTTTGGCGGGCTGTATGGCTTTTGACCGCAAGGTTCCTTTAAAAGGGGTTATTTTAAACCGTGTTGCCGGGGCCCGGCATGAGGCCATTATTCGTGCCAGTATAGCGCAATACTGCGGTATACCGGTTCTCGGTGCCTTGCCCAAACTGGGCCGGCAGAATTTTCCGGAACGGCATATGGGGCTGGTACCGACGCCGGAACATAATTGGGCCATTGATTCCATTGAAGCGGCGGCCCTGACGGCTCAAAAATATCTGGACCTGGAGGCCATTGTCGATATGGCCGACTGTACGCCCTGCCCGGATTTCGATGATCAAAACAGGCCATTGGAAAATATCGGTTCAAAACTTCAACCAACCCACGATGATTCAACTCCCGTCATCGGTGTTATCCGGGATTCCGCCTTTCAGTTTTATTATCCTGAAAATATCGAAGCGCTGATTGCAGCAGGTGCAAAAGTTGTTTTTATCAGTCCGCTTTCAGACGGTGGACTGCCGGTTGTGGATGCCCTGTATATCGGAGGCGGTTTTCCTGAAACCCATGCCGAAAAATTGTCCGGCAATATCACCTTTCGGAATCAGTTGAAAGAACAGGCGGATAAGGGACTGCCCATATATGCCGAATGCGGCGGGTTGATGTATCTGGGCTTAGAACTCGTTTTTGGGGGGAAAGAATATCCCATGGCGGGTGTTCTGCCGGCGGTATTCGGTTTTTCCAAAAAACCGCAGGGGCACGGATATACCGTTATTGCCGTTGAAGGCGAGAATCCCTATTTTGATATCGGTACCAACTTTAAAGGCCATGAATTTCATTATTCGCGGGTGCTCGAATGGCACGGAGAGGATGAAAATCTTGTTTTTTCCATGCAGCGGGGCACTGGATTCATTCATGGACGGGACGGTGTGTGTTATAAAAATGTTCTGGGCACCTATACCCACCTTCATGCACTGGGAACCCCCTCTTGGGCCGGTGCCCTGGTAGGCAATGCTCGAAAGTACAGGGCTAAAATTGCGCCGGACAAATGACCGGCGGCCTGTGAAAGATCTAATAGATAAAAAAAAGGCGACCGTCCGGAATTGGAACGGTCGCCTTTTTTGGATTCGGATTATTATTTTTTCTTTTTTGGATGGCACTTGGTGCAGGTTGTGGGTGCTTTTTTGGTTTTAGTCTTTCTCTTGAACTTTTTATGGCAGTCTTTGCAGTTATAATGCAGGGCTTCGGCATGATACTCAAGCCGTTCCTTTTTTTTCAGCTTGGGCACATCCTTGCCTTTTGGCCGTTCACCCGGTATCTTATGACATTCGATGCATCCTTGGACAGGGTCACCTATTTTCAACTCCAGAGGTTTGCCGTTTTCATCGTGGTGGCACTCACCGCAACCGGATTTAAAAAATTCAGGGTAGGCCTCGACATACTCTTCCGAATGCTGTTTGTGGGTAAACATGATAATGGATTTTGTGTGCTTTTCATAGGCCGGGTTGTCCATCTTGATGACATCAGGCACCGTGGTGCCGGCATAAATACCGGCTGAAATAAAAAGTACGGCAATTCCGGCAAATATTGCTGTTATAAAAGACCATTTCCGCATAGTTTTTTTTACCTCCTCCGTTGAATTAAAATTTAACAATGCAAAGTGCTTTAGCAGGTAGATTTTAGCATGTCAAACCAAACTATCCCTTGATGATTCTGGGCAGGATCATCTGGTGCTGGGGACAGATGGATTTGGGATTCTGGTATGCGGCTCCGGCAAAAGCGATAACATATTTGCGCAGATCCGCCATGTTGACGATTTCATCCACCAGACCGGTTTCGGCACAGAACAACGGTCTGGAATTGTCATGATATTCGCCGGCCAGTTGGTTCATTTTATCGATTACCGGGTCCAGTGGCCGTCCGGCATCTTTTTCTTTGACCAGGCGGCGGGCATAGGTAGCCACGGCTGCTGTTTCACCGTGCATGACATAGATTTCCGTGGCCACGGTGCCCAGAGTAAAGGCGTTGTGGCGGTTGGCTGTAGGGCCGCCTAATACATAATGGGCTGCGGCGGTTCCCTTGCGCAGGACAATCAGCATCATGGGAATATCGGTCTGCTGAATCGAATAGATCTGGGACTGGCCCAGGCCCAGAAGTTCGGCTTTTTCCGCCAGGTCGCCGACATCGATTCCGCTGGTGTCCTGAATCCACACAATGGGTATCCGGTCACGGCCGCACAGGGTAATGAATTCATTCATTTTGATCAGGCCTTGGCGATATAACTTTCCGCCCATGGCCGGATAATCGGCATACTCAGGGTACCCTTTGCCGAGATAGCCCTGGCGGTTGCCGATGCAGGCCATGAGAAAGCCGTTGATCTTGCAAAGCCCGGTGTAAACTTCGGGTCCGTAGTCAGGGCGAAACTCCATATGTTCGCTGCCGTCGGCAAACCGGGCAAGAATCTGATCAAAATCATAGACCTGCTTGGGTTCCAGGGGCAGCAGGCGGTAGAGATCTTCTGCAGGGAATTTGGGTTCGGCAGGTTTGGCAACTTGATAAAACTCAGGGTCATAGGCCGGTATTTTTGTCATATAGTCTTTGAGACCGTCCAACACCCCTTTTTCTTCTTCATAAACAAACCGGAAAAAACCGGTTTCGTCATAATGGGTCTTGACCGATCCCGGGGGTTTTGCCTTGAATTTTTTGGCCTTTTCAATCAGGCCCTCGGCCATCTCCAGGTCAAAAGAGCCCTTGGGAGCCATGCCGCTGACAATACCGGCTCCGCCCACGGCAATATTGCAGTTCTTGTGGGCAAACAAAACCGTGGGGCTGATGCTCTGATAGCCGCCGCCGGCCGGGTTGGTGCCGTATATGCCGGCCAGCACCGGGATACCAAGCTGCTCCAGTTCGGCATGCCTGAAAAAAGGCGTGCCTGCGCCCCGGCGGTTGGCATAGAATTTTTCCTGTTCAGGCAGTTTTGCACCGCTGCAGTTCACCAGCCACACCAGCGGAATATTCAATCGTTTGGCAAGATCGGTCACGCGCAGGATGTTCTCCGACTGTCCGGGGAGCCAGGCTCCGGCCATGACCTTGTTGTCAAAACCGATAATCACGGCCCATCGCCCGGATATTTTGCCCAGGCCATCGATGACATTGGTGGTGCCTTCGGTGTTGTCCGCCGGGTTATAAAGCGTATGCAGCGGGCACCAGGTGCCCGTATCCACCAGGTATTCGAGCCGTTGCCACACGGTCATCTGGCCCCGGGCATTGATTTTTTCGGTGGGAAAACCCGCGTTTTTGACTTTTTCGACTTCGGTGTTAATCTCTTCTTCAGCCTGCTTAAGCTGGTTGAGGTTTTCTTCGGTTCTTTTGATCTGGCCCTTTTTCAGCGACTTGCCGATGTCGGGCATTTTTTCAAAATAGGGTCTCATGATTCTGCTCCTTGCACCAGGGTTCAGTTGTCGATAACAGCCAGTACATCGTCCTCTTCCACTTCATCGCCCACACTGACCGAGATCTCTTTGATGGTGCCGTCGCATGGGATGTATACCGGTGTTTCCATTTTCATAGCCTCGATGACCAATGCATCGTCATCCTCTTCCACAGCCTCGCCGGGTTTGATCTGAATCTGGATTATCTTGCCCGCCAGGGGGGCTAAAATTTCTTCCGCCATAATTTTTCCTCCGTTTTAATATAAGAGTTTGGTAAGTGATAAAAATCGAAAATTGAAATCAGTAACCTATCAACGCAGCAGGGTGAGAAAAATGCCGGCTGCGATGACCGTGCCGATGACGCCGGCCACATTGGGCCCCATGGCGTACATCAGAAGATAGTTTTTTTTGTCGGCCTTAGCCCCTTCCTTATGAACCACCCGAGCCGCCATGGGCACGGCCGAGACGCCGGCAGCACCCAAAAGGGGGTTGATCTTGTTTTTGGAAAACAGGTTCATGAGCTTGGCCAGCAGTATCCCGGTGGCGGTACTGATCATGAAGGCGAAAAGCCCCAGGAAAAAAATGAAAACAACCTGCGGTTTAAGAAAGTTTTCCGCATTCATGGTGGCCCCCACCGGTAGTCCTAAAAATATGGTAACAATATTCAGCAGTTCATTTCCGGCCGTATGGGTCAGCCTTTCCACGACTTTGGCCTCCCGGAAAAGGTTGCCGATCATGAACATGGCGATGAGCGGCGCTGAGGCCGGAATCAACAGGATGATAACGATAGTGGCTACGATGGGAAAGAGCCGCTTTTCCAGGGCCGTCACCTTGCGGGATTTTTTCATTTTGATGACGCGTTCCTGTTTGGAAGTCAAAAGCCTCATGATGGGCGGCTGAATAATCGGCACCAGGGCCATGTAGGAATATGCCGCCACCGCACAGGTTCCAAGCATGTGCGGGGCCAGTTTGGCGGCCAGAAAGATGGTGGTGGGGCCGTCGGCACCCCCGATGATACCGATGGTGGCCGCCTCTTTGATGCTGAACCCCATGGCGTGAGCTGCAAAAAAAGTCAGATAAACTCCGGCCTGGGCTCCGGCTCCCAGAAAGATAAGCCTGGGGTTTGCCAGCAGGGGCCCAAAATCAGTCAACGCACCCAGCCCTAAAAAAATTAGCGGCGGGATGATTTCCCACTGAATTCCGTAGTGATAAAATCGCCACAGCAGGCCTTCATCAGGTTCCATGAGTCCGGCCAGGGGGAGATTGGCCAGCAGGATGCCGAAGCCGATGGGCAGCAGAAGCAGCGGCTCGTAATCTTTGGCAATGGCCAGATAGATGAGCACAAAAGCGATGACCCACATGATGATCATGCCGGGCGTCAGATAGATAAAGCCGGAGGTTTTAAACAGCGACAACAGGGCGGCCACTATTTTTTCTCCTTTTTTTCTTTTGTTCGAGACTGTCCGGTATCGATTTTATCGGAAAGCGCGGCCGTCAGCCGGATGGAGATATAGAGCATGGTCATTCCTATAAAAACGCCTCCGATGCCGGCGAAAAAGACAGTATAGGCTTGATTCACTTGTTTTGACTCCTGTTTCTATTGAATTTTAAGACCAGAATAAGCGCCACTGTTCTAATGTGCAAAACAGTGTTTTAAAAAAATTAATATTCGAAAATAATCCGCATGTCAAGTAAAAATAAAATGCACACCATTAGGAATGTTTATAAGGTATCCAGAGGGCTTGTAACGGAATCGATATCACTTTTCATGACATGGGTATAAATTTCAGTGGTTTTCACATCGGCATGGCCCATCAGTTTTTGAACCACACGGATATTCGTGCCCTGTTCAAGCAAATGCGTGGCAGGTAAGCGGTAGACTCCGAAGCTGTGGCGAAACGTATGGCACCCGGCCTGTTTATGAATTTTCGCTTTGATCAAAGCTTGCTTGACTGCTTTTTGCAGCCCCGATTCCAGCACATGATGACGCATGATTTTGCCGGATCTGGGATCTTTTGATACTTTTTTGCAGGAAAAACATACTGCCACCCGGTTTCTCTGGATGCATTGGGGAATTTGCGGGGAAGTGCTCCAGGGATGTAAGCCTCTCCGAATCCTTCCCGAATGTCCTGCTCATGCAATGCAACAACATACTCAATTTGCACTTGTAATTCCTGCTGTATCGAATCCGGCAAAATGACGGTGCGGTCTTTACCGCCTTTTGGGTTACGTATAAAAATCCTGCCCTGGCCAAAGTCCACATCCTGGACCCGCAATCGAATACACTCCATAAGCCTGAGACCGCCACCATATAATAATTTCGCCATCAGGGCGTGCTTTCCCCTCATATCGCCGAGCAGTCTGGAAACTTCTTCCCGCGTCAATACAGTCGGCAGGTTCATCCTGCGCTTTGATCGCGTTGGGGCGATACCCTCTCCCAAATCGATATCAAGCACTTTTTTGTATAAAAATCTTAATGCATTCAATGCCTGCTTC
>Ga0207996_1000390_pt1 | contig 40208 bp, 30 predicted proteins | sample AntAceMetag02UKG_FD_184773 | JGI IMG/M metagenome (GOLD analysis project Ga0207996, IMG submission 184773) | Saline lake microbial communities from Ace Lake, Antarctica - Antarctic Ace Lake Metagenome 02UKG (SPAdes) (version 2) | ecosystem: Environmental > Aquatic > Non-marine Saline and...
GTGATAATCGCTAACACTTGATCCGTTATCTACCGAACCAAGCCTATCTACAGCCTTACTATTAAATAGTATTGCATCAGCCAAAGATGTTTTGCCGACACTGGCATGAGCGATAATAGCAATATTTTTGATTTTGCCGTCAGCCATGTTATAAACTCCTTTCAATATCAGAAAAAACACGAATTAGATATAAAGTGAGTTTATTTTAGCATAGCCGGACTTGCTGCGCAAGACCTTTTTTGGACAAAATAAACCCGGTAGCTACCTACTCTCCCACTCAGTTGCCCAAGCAGTACCATCGGCGATGGAGGGCTTAACTACCGTATTCGAAATGGGAATCGGGTGTGGCCCCTCCGCTATAACCACCGGGAAATCTTTAAAGCTAAAACAATCACATGGACACTAAAGTAAAAACAAAATATAATAACAGTGGTCAAGTAGTTGACAAATTAGTACCAGTTAGCTAAAACCCTTACGGGTCTTACACATCTGGCCTATTAACCTCATAATCTATAAGGTGTCTACATCCATATAGGAATGGATATCTTATCTCAAGGAGGGCTTGGCGCTTAGATGCTTTCAGCGCTTATCCTTTCCGAACGTAGCTACCCAGCAATGCCTCTGGCGAGACAACTGGAACACTAGAGGTTCGACTATTCCGGTCCTCTCGTACTAGGAACAGCCCCTTTCAAATATCCTACGCCCACGACGGATAAGGACCGAACTGTCTTGCGACGTTCTGAACCCAGCTCGCGTACCACTTTAATCGGCGAACAGCCGAACCCTTGGGACCTTCTCCAGCCCCAGGATGTGATGAGCCGACATCGAGGTGCCAAACCGGATCGTCGATATGAACTCTCGGATCCGATAAGCCTGTTATCCCCGGAGTACCTTTTATCCGTTAAGCGACGACGTTTCCATACACCATCGCCGGATCACTAAGCCCTGCTTTCGCATCTGTTCGACTTGTAGGTCTCACAGTTAAGCTCCCATGTGCCTTTACACTCTACGTGCGATTGCCATCCGCACTGAGGGAACCTTTGGGCACCTCCGTTACGTTTTAGGAGGTAACCGCCCCAGTCAAACTGCCCACCTGGCACTGTTCATCACCCTGATTCAAGGGACGAAGTTAGAACTTTAATACAATAAGGGTGGTATTTCAAGGACGACTCCACTCAAGCTAGCGCCCAAGCTTCAAAGTCTCCCACCTATCCTACACATACAGGATCAAGGTTCAATACCAGGATACAGTAAAGGTTCCGGGGTCTTTCTGTCCTGTCGCGGGTAGACGGTATCTTCACCGCCACTGCAATTTCACCGAGTTCCTCGTTGAGACAGCGCCCAGATCGTTACACCATTCGTGCGGGTCGGAACTTACCCGACAAGGAATTTCGCTACCTTAGGACCGTTATAGTTACGGCCGCCGTTTACTGGGGCTTCAATTCAAAGCTTCTCCAACTAAAAAAAGGATAACCTTTCCTCTTAACCTTCCAGCACCGGGCAGGTGTCAGTCCCTATACTTTGTCTTATCGACTTTGCAGAGACCTGTGTTTTTGCTAAACAGTCGCCTGGGCCGTTTCACTGCGATCTTAGAAGGCTCCTATCGCGAAGATTATCACCTTCCAAGACACCCCTTCTCCCGAAGTTACGGGGTAATTTTGCCGAGTTCCTTAACGAGGATTCTCTCGAGCACCTTAGCATTCTCTGCTCGCCTACCTGTGTCGGTTTACGGTACGAATACCTACCTTACTGGTATATGAGGCTTTTCTTGACAGCAAAGTATCGACCAGTTCGCCGTCTCCGAAGATAAGACTCCCTAACACGCCTGACCTCGATTGCTCGAGGCTGCACGCTTGGACGGACACATCCAACAGTCCGATGGTCTAACTGACTGTGTCACTCATATACTCATAACGCAAAATAGGTAGTACAGGAATATTAACCTGTTATCCATCGCCTACGCCTTTCGGCCTCGGCTTAGGATCGACTAACCCTGGGCGGATTAACCTTCCCCAGGAAACCTTGGGCTTTCGGTGAGCGGGTTTCGCGCCCGCTTTATCGCTACTCATGCCGGCATAATCACTTCTGTTTCGTCCAGCACTCCTCTCGGTATGCCTTCAACCTAGAACAGAACGCTCTCCTATCGCTCAAATCAGACGAATCTGAAATGAACCCGCAGCTTCGGTTATAGACTTAGCCCCGATCATTTTCGGCGCAGAACCACATTGACCAGTGAGCTGTTACGCACTCTTTAAATGATGGCTGCCTCTAAGCCAACATACTGGTTGTCTACGTAGTTCCACATCCTTTACCACTTAGTCTATATTTGGGACCTTAGCTGGCGGTCTGGGCTGTTTCCCTCTCGACTACGGAGCTTATCCCCCGCAGTCTGACTCCCACGATACGGTAACCGGTATTCGGAGTTTGGTTGGGGTTGGTAGTCTGGTAGGACCCCTAGCCCATCCAGTACTCTACCCCCGATTACTATTACGTAAGGCTAGCCCTAAAGCTATTTCGGAGAGAACCAGCTATCTCTGAGTTTGATTGGCCTTTCACCCCTATCCACAGCTCATCCAAGCAATTTTTAACTTACACTGGTTCGGACCTCCACCTCCTGTTACAGAGGCTTCATCCTGGCCATGGATAGATCACTCAGTTTCGGGTCTATTATAATAAACTAAATCGCCCAGTTAAGACTCGGTTTCCCTACGCCTCCTCCGCGAAAACGGATTAAGCTTGCTTATCACAATAACTCGCCGGCTCATTATGCAAAAGGCACGCAGTCAGCCATTCATATCCGAAGATATGCATAGGCCTCCTACCGCTTGTAAGTTTATGATTTCAGGTTCTATTTCACTCCCCTCACCGGGGTTCTTTTCAACTTTCACTCGCGTTACTTGTGCACTATCGGTCCTCAACTAGTATTTAGCCTTAGGAGATGGTCCTCCTAGATTCACACTGGGTTCCACGTGTCCAGTGCTACTTGGGTGCTCGAAAAAAAAGTTATCCAATTTTAATTTACGGGACCGTCACCCTCTACGGTTAGGCTTTCCAGCCTATTCTACTAATCGGATAATTTGTAACTTTTCGGCAGATTTGCATATCTGCCACTTCGAGTCCCACAACCTCCTGCTTGCAACGGATGCAACCTATCACACAAACAGGATTTGGGCTGTTCCCCTTTCGCTCGCCGCTACTTAGGGAATCACAATTGTTTTCTCTTCCTTGGGATACTAAGATGGTTCAATTCTCCCAGTTTCGCTCCAATAACCTATGTATTCAGTTAAAGGTGATACGGCATTACCCGTATCGGGTTTCCCCATTCGGAAATCCTCGGATTAAGGCATGTTTGCAGCTTCCCGAGGCTTATCGCAGCTTACCACGTCCTTCATCGCCTGTTAAGACCTAGTCATCCACCATAAACTCTTATTAACTTGACCACAAATTTGTATGCTTTTGGTGACCATGTGATTGTCAAAGAACGATATATTATAAGTCGCAAAGAAAAACGACTTTATATGTCGTTAGTAAAAAAATATTGCCCATTTACAAATGGTGGAGGTGGACGGATTCGAACCGACGACCCCCACAGTGCAAGTGTGGTGCTCTCCCAACTGAGCTACACCCCCTAGAAATCCATGCTTCCGACCTCTTAATAACACCATAAAGAATCTGGTGGGCCCATCTGGGCTTGAACCAGAGACCCCTGCGTTATCAGCACAGTGCTCTACCACCTGAGCTATGGGCCCATAAAAAATTAAAAATAAATAGCCAAGTAACTCATATATTATGAGAGCTACGTTTTGTTACTTTTGTGTTACTCTTTAGAAAGGAGGTGATCCAGCCGCACCTTCCGATACGGCTACCTTGTTACGACTTAGTCCGCCTTACCGAACACACCTTCGACGTCTCCCTCCCAAAAGGGTTGGGTCGACGGCTTCGGGTGCATCCGACTCGGATGACTTGACGGGCGGTGTGTACAAGGCCCGGGAACGTATTCACGGCAGTATGGCTGACCTGCCATTACTAGCGATTCCGACTTCATGAAGGCGAATTTCAGCCTTCAATCCGAACTGGGGCCGACTTTTTGGGATTCGCTCCACCTTGCGGTATTGCTGCCCTCTGTATCGACCATTGTAGCACGTGTGTAGCCCAGGGCGTAAGGGCCGTACTGACTTGACGTCATCCTCACCTTCCTCCAGTTTATCACTGGCAGTCTCCTTAGAGTTCCCAGCATTACCTGATGGCAACTAAGGACAAGGGTTGCGCTCGTTGCGGGACTTAACCCAACATCTCACGACACGAGCTGACGACAGCCATGCAACACCTGTGTATCTGTCCCGAAGGAAAACCTGCTTTCGCAGGCTGTCAAATACATGTCAAGCCCTGGTAAGGTTCTTCGCGTATCATCGAATTAAACCACATGCTCCACCGCTTGTGCGGGCCCCCGTCAATTCCTTTGAGTTTCATCGTTGCCGACGTACTCCCCAGGTGGGGCACTTAATGTGTTAACTGCAGCACCGACTCATAACAAGCCGACACCTAGTGCCCATCGTTTACGGCTAGGACTACCAGGGTATCTAATCCTGTTCGCTCCCCTAGCTTTCGCGTCTCAGCGTCAGTTTCGGACCAGAAAGCCGCCTTCGCCACTGGTGTTCTTTCCGATATCTACAGATTTCACCCTTACACCGGAAATTCCGCTTTCCTCTTCCGAACTCAATTCTAGTAGTTTCAGAGGCAGTTCCAAGGTTGAGCCTTGGAATTTCACCCCTGACTTGCTAAATCGCCTACACGCTCTTTACACCCAGTAATTCCGAACAACGCTCGCCACCTCCGTATTACCGCGGCTGCTGGCACGGAGTTGGCCGTGGCTTCCTCTCGAGGTACCGTCAAACCCTAAAACTATTCGAATTAGGGCTGTTCTTCCCTCGTGACAGCAGTTTACAATCCGAAGACCGTCATCCTGCACGCGGCGTCGCATGGTCAGACTTTCGTCCATTGCCAAAGATTCTCGACTGCAGCCTCCCGTAGGAGTCTGGGCAGTGTCTCAGTCCCAGTGTGGCTGACCATCCTCTCAGACCAGCTACCCGTCAAATGCCTTGGTAAGCTTTTACCTTACCAACAAGCTGATAGGACGCGAGCTCATCCACAAGTGATAGCGTTCAAAGAACTAAGCCATCTTTTACCACATACGGATGTCCGTTCGTGGTCTTATTCAGTATTAGCCCGCCTTTCGGCGAGTTATCCTGAGCTTGAGGGCAAATTACTCACGCGTTACTCACCCTTGCGCCACTCTCACCCCGATAAAATACCCGAAAGTATTTTAAAATGGGGATCTCGTTCGACTTGCATGCCTAATCCACGCCGCCAGCGTTCGTTCTGAGCCAGGATCAAACTCTCATGTTTGATAATATTATCCCGATAAATCGGGATTATATCCTGAACTAATGGAAACCCTCACAATATATGAGGTTTACTACTTGGCTATTTATTTTCAAAGATCAAAAAAAGAGCATCTGAAGATGCCTTTTATATATTTTAAAAAAGGTTAATCAGAGTAAAAAATTACCAAAATGTTTTAAAATTAATTTTCAACAAAATCTCCGCTTTTTAAGTCGTATGACTTTAGAGTGTCAGAGAATTTTAATGTTAACATACTAGATACATACTGTCAAGGTAAATACTATAGAAAAAAAAACTTTTAAAAGGTTATTAAAAGTGTTTATACGATACATGGAAAAGCATTTTATGTCAAGGTATTTTTTTACTTAATTTTAACACAAAAGACACTTCGTTTTCCAGATTGCAACAGGAATTCTTTGCTGTCTAAAGAGACCTCAAATTTAATATCTTTTAACACTTCTCCGTTGAATCTAACGGCCCCTTGCGATATAGCTCTACGAGCCTCAGACGTACTTGGTACCGCTTTGATCAATTTCATCAAGTTGCAAATCCATACTTTCCCTTCTGGAAATTCTGATTTTTTGACAACAACTTCTTTAGCTATTTTTTTAAGGGCTTCAATTGTTTCTTCTGTAGACAAATTATTATTACGTAGTTTTTTACCGTGCTTTATATCAAAAACATCCTTAGCTTTCTCAGCATCATCTTCGCCACAATATAAAGACGTTATTTCTAAAGCTAACTCCTCTTTTAATTCTTTTGGCTTATCTTTAAATGCCTTACACCTATCTTTTATCTCAATCTCCGTTAATTTAGTACATAGAAGGAAATAATCATAAACTTGTTCATCTGTTATACTCATCACTTTAGCAAACATACTATTGGCCTCTTCAGTAATACCAATATAATTACCTAAACTCTTACTCATTTTTTCCTTTATACCCATACCTTCTAAAATTGGCATCATGATAATAACCTGGGGCTCTTGCCCGTAGGCTTCCTGAAACGCGCGACCCACAAGACAATTGAACCTTTGGTCTGTGCCACAAATCTCAATATCAGATTTTAGAACAACTGAATCATATCCCTGAACTAAAGGATATAAAAATTCATGAAGACCAATTGCTTCATTGGCTTTATATCTTTTTTCAAAATCATCTCTTTCAATAAGTTGAGCTACAGTATAGTGTGAAGCTAATTTTACAACTTCAGAAAAATTCATTTTATTACACCAACTACTGTTATAAACTACCTCTGTTTTTTTAGGATCTAATATTCTAAATATTTGCTTCTTTAAAACTTTACCATTTGCTTCTACTTGCTCTTTAGTTAAGGGCTTTCTTGTTTTCGACCTTCCACTAGGATCACCTATCATACCTGTAAAATCACCTATTAAGAAAACAGCTTCGTGCCCTAAATCTTGAAATTGACGTAATTTATTTAAAGGTACTGCTGTTCCTAAATGAATATCAGAAGCAGATGCATCAACGCCCAATTTAACCCTTAACGGTCTTTTTTCTTTATTGGCTAATTGTAGTTTAGCAACTAATCCCTTCTTAGAAATTATATCGCTCACACCCTTTAAAAGAAGCTCAACCTGCTTGTCTATGTCTTTTACTTCATTCATGCTTACTCATTCTCCTATATAATGAATGTATTCAGTGTAGCATCTGGACATAATCAAGTCAATTATTTATTGACATTTATTATGATTGTATGCAAAAATTATTCTATGGATGATAAATGTAGTATACATGAAAAAAGAGCTTTAGAAATGATAGCTAATCAGATGGCCTTAGCTGCAAGAACTGCACCCAAAACAAAAGGTGTGGATAATATTATAGTAAAAATTATAAAAGGCCAAAAATTGAAGAGCTTGGCTGAGGAAATGGAAAAAATATCCAAAACTGAAAAGAGGCCAGGATTTCACAGAGATGCTCAAAATCTTAAAAATAGTTACATTCTTTTATTGATTGCAGTCAAACCAAACCCGGCAGGTTTAAAATTCTGCAGTTTTTGCGGATATAAAGATTGCGAAGAAATGCTTCTGCATAAAGGTTCCTGTGCATATAATTCAATTGATCTTGGCATAGCCGTTAGCTCTGCAGTTAATATAGCCGCTATGCTGCATGCCGATAACAGAATAATGTACTCAGCTGGAAAAGCTGCTATAAAAAAAGACTTATTCAAAAATAAGTCTATCAAACAAGCCTTGGGAATACCACTAAGCGCATCAGGTAAAAATATATTCTTTGATCGTAAATAACTCCATCTTAATTACGAAAAGGATAAAAAAGACCTGCTTAATATTAAATTTATTAAACAGGTCTTATGTTTTGTTTATGATTTTATAGTCGTGTCTATCTTAAGATACAGCCTTGGCGCTTAAGCCAATCTTTCTCTCATCATCATCTAGTTTTATTACTCGGACTTTGATCTCATCGCCAGATTTATATACCTCGGTCAGCTCACCAGATGGCTTATCTTCTAATTCACTAACATGAATTAAACCTTCAATGTCTGGTTCTAACTCAACAAATACTCCAAAATTCATAACCTTACTTACTTTACCATCAATGATAAGTCCGGTTGCATATTTTTCTTTTATACCTGGCCATGGATCTGGTGTTAACTGCTTCATGCCTAAGGAAATCTTATGAGTATCGGCATCCACAGAAATTATCACAGCTTCGACTTTATCACCCTTCTTAACAACTTCTTCTGGATGATTAATCTTTTTAGTCCACGACATATCTGAGATATGAATCAAGCCCTCTATGCCATCTTCAAGTTCAACAAAGGCACCATAATTAGTCAAATGTCTTACCTTACCTTTAACCTTTGAACCCTCAGTGTACTTTTTAGCTATATCTTCCCAAGGATTGTTTTCAATTTGCTTCAATCCTAGAGATATCTTTTTATTGTCTTTATCAATGTTTAAAACTATAACTTCTACAACATCACTAATAGCCAGCATCTCTGAGGGGTCAGTTACTCTTTTGATCCAAGAAAACTCTGATATATGAATCAAACCCTCTATCCCCTTCTCAAGCTCAATAAAAGCACCGTAATTAACCAAATTAACTACTTTGCCTTTTACCTTAGAGTTTACTGGGTATTTTTCTTCTACGTCCTGCCATGGATTAGCGGTCTTCTGTTTCAAACCTAAAGAAACCCTTTTATTAGTTTTATCAAAATCAAGGATAACTACTTCAACATCATCGCCAATAGCCAGCATCTCTGATGGATGACTAATTCTTCCCCAGCTCATATCAGTTATATGAAGCAATCCATCTAAACCACCCAAATCAACAAAAGCTCCGAAATCGGTGATATTTTTGACCATACCTTTTTTCAGCTGACCTTTTTCAATTTCTGCCAGAAGCTTCTCTCTGCTTTGAGACATTTCCATCTCAACGTAGTCTTTACGAGAAACAACTATGTTCTTTCTTGGCATGTTAATTTTGATGATTTTAAACTTTAATAATTTGCCGACAATTTGCCCCAATTCTTTGGGACTTCTAACTCCAGCTAAAGAAGCAGGCAAGAATGCTTGAATACCAATATCAACCATCAAGCCACCCTTTACTTTTCTTGCAACGGTTCCTTCGATAATATCTCCCTCGTTATAGTTATTAACAATTGACTCCCAATTCCTAATCAAATCAGCTTTGCTTTTTGAGACAATAACCATACCGTCGTCATTCTCTTTATCCTCCAATAAAACATCTACCTGATCATCAATTTTGATAACTGAAGGATCTTTAAACTCATTTAGGGAAAGTATGCCTTCTGACTTATAACCAATATCAACAATAACTTCCTTATCAGTAATATCAATTACTTTGCCACTAATTATGCTGCCTTCCTCTAGATTCTTGAATGACTCATTGTAAATAGCATCAAGATCGAACTCTTCCGTTTCCTCCTCTTGCCTTAAATTTTCGTTTTGTTCTTCTGTGTTTGGGTTTTCATCTTCAAACATAAAATATTTCCTCCTTAGAAATAAAGATATTTACTCATCATAGTATAGTGAAATTGCTTTGTCAAGCACAAAGACGTTTTTATTGCATTAATGAAGAGATTCTATAGCTTGCATAACTTGCAAGCTAAATTTTTGATAATCGGGGCGTTCCTTACCACGGGTAGGAATTAGAGGACTGCCAAACCTGGCAATAATCTTTGCCGGTTTTAAGAATTTACTATTGCGAGGCAAAGCTTTTTCGGAACCACTTATACAAACAGGAACAACTATTGCATTTGATTTAAAAGCAAGCATACCAACGCCAGACTGACCCTTCTGCAAATTACCATCGTGGCTTCTAGTGCCTTCAGGGAAAATAACAACTATTTTTCCACTTCTTAACAATCTCAATGATCTTTTAATGGCTGAGGCATCATTACCACCTTCCCCTTTAAGAGGAAACGCTCCCAATCTCCTTAAAAGCCATCCAAATAAGGGATTTTTAAAAAGACTTTCTCTAGCAATAAAATTAATTCTTCTCCTAGTACCAAAACCGGCTATTAACGGGTCGAGATAGCTCACATGATTACATGCTATAATAGCTGGTCCTTTAGCTGGAATATTTTGGTAATTAATTAATTTAATCTGACAAAATATCTTAAGAATTATGTAGCAAGTATACTTGCATGTTGAATATATGATAGCGTCAAACATAGCTTATAACCTTTTCAATAACTTCATTAATACTTAAATCAGAAGTATCTAAATAAATTGCATCCTCAGCTTTCCTCAAAGCTCCCACCTCTCGTTGCTTATCAGATATGTCTCTATTTCTCATGTCCTGAGCTAAGCCTTCTTTAGATATATTTTTTCCTTCTGCAATTAATTGCCTATAACGTCTTTGTACCCGTTCTTCAAAGTTAGCATCTAGGTAAAATTTTCTCTGAGCATTAGGAAAAACAACTGTTGTAATATCTCGACCCTCAACAACTACCCCACCATCTTTACCAAGAGATCTCTGTAGCTCAACCATAATTTCTCTTACTTCAGGTATATTAGCTAAGTGGACAACATTCCTGGTAACTTGAGGTTCTCTAATTTGGGTAGTAACATCATTCGAATCCAATAAAATTTTTAAAGTATTGTTCTGTGACTCGAATTTTATATCTGTTGTTTGTGCAAGTTTGATTAATTTTAAGGGATCATCTAAGGAGATATTAGTTTTTAAAGCCTTCAGAGTAAGTGCTCGATACATAGCTCCTGTATCAATATATAGATAATTTAATTTTTCAGCAACCATACGAGCAATGGTACTTTTGCCAGAACCAGCGGGACCGTCAACTGCAATAATATAATTTTTTCCCAATTTTATATTTGACCACGTTTTTTTCTTGCTTGATTCAACTTTAGTTTTATTTTATTTTTATCTGATTTTTCCAGAGCCTTTTTAAAATCGCCCAATTCTTTTATAAAAATATCAATTTTTTTAACTATTTCCTTACTATTAGATGCAAAGATTCCCTTCCATATCATTTCGGATGACTTTGATATCCGAGTAACATCCTTAAAACCGCCAGCAGCAAACTTTAATTCAGGCCGGCTCACTACATTCATTAAAGATACGGCAATAGCATGAGGCAAATGACTTACAGAAGCTACAACTTCATCATGTTTCTTTGGACTTAATGAAAATACTCGAGCTCCTAGTTTACGCCAAAATTGACTAACCTTATTAAGGCACTTTTTATTTGTTCTTGCTGTTGGAGTAACGATTGAAACAGAATCATTAAATAGGTTAGCCGCTGCAAAATCAACTCCTCTATTTTCTGAGCCAGCCATCGGATGTGTACCTACAAAAAATATTCCTTTTGGTAGTATCTTTTCAGCAATACTGACAATCTCTCCTTTAGTACTCGCTATATCCATAACAATGCAATCAGGTTTAAGATGAGTGGTGATTAATGTGAGAATGTTTTTCATTTCAGCAACTGGTACAGCCAAAATTACTAGGTCAGCATCTTTGACACATTCACCTAAATCAAGGCTTCCCTTATCAATGGCCTTCCTTTTAATGGCTTTCGTTAGTGTAGCCTTACAACTCGTAGACCCTGTAACCTCATGAGCTAATTTTGATCTTTTAACTGCTAATCCAATAGAGCCACCTATAAGACCCACTCCAATAATACTTATTTTTTTAAACATAACTTTTCTCATATTGATCGTCCGACTGATTCTGCGACTTTTTTAATCATTTTCATTAGCTCTTCAAATTTTTCAGGCTTCAGAGATTGTGAACCATCTGAGAGCGCTTCTTCGGGATTAGTATGCACCTCGATCATTAAACCATCACAACCTGCTGCAATGGCCGCTAAAGACATAGGTCCCACTAAGCTCCACTTACCGGTTCCATGAGAAGGATCGACAATTACAGGTAAATGACTAAGCTGCTTAATAACCGCCACGGCGCTTAAATCAAGCGTATTTCTAGTGGCATCCTCGAAAGTTCTTATTCCTCTTTCACAAAGAATAACATTCATATTTCCTTCTGAAAGAATATATTCAGCTGACATCAACAAATCTTTTATAGTTGCACTCATGCCACGCTTTAAAACAACTGGTTTTTTGGTTTTACCTAGTTCTTTTAATAAATCAAAATTTTGCATATTTCTAGCACCCACCTGAAAAGCATCAGCATATTTATCCACAATAGGTATCTGCCTAATATTCATTACTTCAGTTACAACGGGCAAGCCTTCCTTTGCTCCAACTTCTTGCAAATATTTTAAACCTTCCTCACCCAAACCCTGAAAACTATAGGGAGAAGTTCTAGGTTTAAAAGCCCCACCCCTTAAAATATTTGCTCCTGCTTCTTTTACAAGATGTCCAACTTCACTCAATAATTCTATACTTTCAACAGAACAAGGCCCAGCCATAACAGCCAATGACTTACCACCAACTTGCACATCCTTAATTTTAACAACGCTGGATTCTTTTTTAAAGTCCCTAGAAGCAAGTTTGTATGGCTTTAAAACAGCCATTACCTTTTCTACTCCTTCAATTGCCTCAAGAGGTGTTATGCGAAGCTTATCTTCCTCCCCAATAACTCCAATAAGACTTCTTTCAATGCCCTTAGAAAGAACTGGTTTAAGTCCAAGCTTCTTAATGCGTTCCTCAATATGCTGAATTTGTTCTTCTGTAATGTCTGGCTTTAATATAATAATCACTATTTAATCTCCCTTAATTATTTTTCTTAAACTATCTATAAATGCTCTATTCTCTTCTTCCGTACCAATTGTGACTCTTATCCAATTGTTTAGCTTATATGCATTCATACTTCTAATAATAATACCCATTTTCAACAAACGCTTAAAAACTTCGTCGGCATCTCGTTTAACATTTATAAGAATAAAGTTAGTAGCGCTAGGAACATAATCAAGTCCTAATTCATTTAGTTCATTATAAATATATATTTTTCCTGCTTCAGTCGTTTCTATTGTTTTATTAAGAAAATCATCATCATCTAGTGCAGCTTCACCAGCAACTTGTGCTAACATATTTACATTAAAAGGTTGCCTAGCTTTATTCATGGCTTGAATTAGGCTTTTATTAGCTATACCATATCCTAACCTTAATCCACTCAAACCATATGCTTTCGAAAACGTTCTGCAAATAATAATATTAGGTTTACTTAAATATTTAAGACTTTTTGGATATTCAGAAATATTCTTCGCAAATTCACAATAAGCCTCATCAAGAAAAATGATGACATCTTCACTAACTTTATCGATGAAGTTTTTTAATTTTCCTTCTTCTATGTACGTACCCACAGGATTATTAGGATTAGAAAGAAAGATGATTTTAGTTTTCTCGTTTATCGCTTCATAAATCTTATCCAAATTGCAGTAAAAATTATCTAAAGGAACTTCGATAACTTTTCCAGCTTCCTGCAAAGTTGCTAATTTAAATATCAAGAAATCAGGACTCGATGTAATAACCTGTTCATGTTCATATAAAAATGTTTTGACTGAAAGCTCAATTATTTCATTAGAACCATTACCAATAATAATATTATCTATATCAACTTTAAATCTTTGAGCAAGTTTTCTGCGAAGGCAATAATTATTTCCATCAGGATACCGATAAACATCTGCTAAAGATTTCTCCATAGCTTTTAGAGCTAAAGGAGAAACTCCCAATGGGTTTTCATTAGATGCCAACTTAATTATTTCACTTAAACCAAGCTCTCTTTTAACATCATCTATAGGTTTACCAGGTTCATAGGGCTTTATGTTATCTATATTATCCCTTGTTAATTTTTTCATTTTACTTCCTTAGTTAAAATTTTGGGTATGATCCCAATATTTTTAAATAGTGGCAATGCTTCGATAAAGCATCTAAGGCTATTTTTACTTTTTTGTCCTCATGATAACCTTCAAAATCAATAAAGAAATGATACTTCCATGCACCCCTTTTTGAAGGACGTGACTCAATCTTCGTCAGGTTTATTTTATTCTTCTTAAAAGGAGCCAGCATATCATATAAAACACCCACCTTATCTTTAACTGAAAATACAATTGAAGTTTTGTCTTTTCCCGTATAAGGCACTTCATTCTTACCAATAACTAAGAACCTAGTCATATTATCAGAATTATCTTCAATTGAAGAAGCCACTATCTTAAGATTATAAACCTTAGCAGCTAATTCAGAAGCAATAGCTGCAGAATTACTTAAAGATTTAGCCTTTTTTGCTGCAGCAGTTGTTGAAGCCACATCAATTAACACTGCTCTGGGTAAATTTCTCTCCAGCCATAATCTACATTGTCCAAAAACTTCTGCCTTTGAATAAATTTTAGAGATTTTACTTAGAGGTGAATTTGAAATCAAATTTTGACTTATTTCAAATAATATTTCAGAACATATTTTAAGTTCAGAATTAACAAACATATCTAAGGTATATGTAATCGCACCCTCAGTTGAATTTTCAATAGGCACTACGCCGTAGTCAGCTCTTCCCTTTTCAACTTCTTTAAAAACGTCATTAATATTTTCACATGACAGGTATTCTACTGATGATCCAAATTTACCCAAAGATGCCAAGTGGGTAAACGTAGCTTCTGGCCCTAAATACGCTACCTTTATTTTCTTTTCCAAGGCCAAAGACGCTGACATAACTTCCCTGTAGATAGCTTTCAAAGAATTATCTTCAAGTGGCCCTTTATTGTTCTGAATAATATTCTTATAAACTTCTTTTTCTCTTGCCGGAGCATATATTTTCTTTTTGGTTTTGTCTTTCTCTTTACCAATATCTAAAGTAATATTTGCTCTTGTATTTAAAAGCTTGATTATATGCTCATCTAATTCATTAATCTTCTTGCGTAGCTTCTTGAGTCCCATCTTTTAGCTCCTTTGTAATATTTTGGTTCTCATTTGTATCTACTGCTTCCTCTTGAGAATCAGATATTGATGTATCATCATTCATATTTGTTTCATCGAAGTCATTTAGCTGTTTTCTACTAGCCTTCATAACTTCTTCAATTTCAGATTCTACGACTTCTTGGTCCTCTTCAACCTTGGGCTTATCATATATACTATTTACAACAGGCGTTTCATTAAATTCGCTACTCTCTTCTCGCATTATTTCATCAGCCACTTCTTTAAACTGTTCAATTGGTGGCAAATCAGCTAGAGTTTTAAGACCAAAATATTTTAGAAAAAGATTGCTGCTACCATATAAAAAAGGTCTACCAATTACTTCTTTTCTGCCTTTTATTTTAATTAATCCCTTTTCCAATAGACTACGAACTACACCATCTACATTTACGCCCCTAATTTCCTCAACATCAAGTCTTGTTACTGGTTGCTTGTAGGCTATTATTGCTAAAGTTTCCAGTGATGGCTTAGAAAGTCGATCAGTATGTTTATTGCTAAAAAGCTTCCTAAGATATTTAGCAAATTTAATTTTAGTTCCAATTTGATAGCCGCCTGCAACTTCATTAATTTCAAAACTTCTTTGGGTATCTTCATACTCCTGCTTCAAATCACTAATTGCTGCTTTAATTAAACTAACATCAACATTATCAAAAACTAGCCGCATTTGCTCAATGGCCAAAGGTTCTTCGGTTGATATAAGCATCGCTTCAATGACTGCCTTAATTTCTGATCTTTCCATTTTTACGTGTATGTACTCCTTACCTGAGGTTGAATTTGTTTAGTATTTCTCATTACACTAATAGAACCAAAAGGCTCTTTTTGTATAGCCATTATCTCTTTTAACCTAATTAACTCCAGTATGGCTAAAAAAGTTACTATTATCTCTATCTTATTCTTTGATTTCTTAAACAAACTATCTACTTGAATCTTATTATTTTCAGTCAACGAATGCAAAAGTTCATGTATTTTTTCAGAAACTGTAAATTCATCCTTGATGATTTCCCTGAATTTATCCTTAGATACCCTTGTTAAAACAGTTGAAAAAGCAGATATTAAATCAAAGACACTTGCCTCAAAATATATTTCACCCTGTGCATCGGTGTATTTTTTAATTTCTTTTGGAGATCTGGCAAAAACATCCTTTTGCTTTAATTCCCTTTCCTCCAAGTGACTAGCAGCTTCCTTAAATTTTTGATATTCTAATAGTCGCTTAACTAATTCAGCCCGCGGATCTTCCTCTTCTACATCTTCTTCTTCAGCTTCCTCTTGCGGAAGCAACATTTTCGACTTAATATGCATCAAAGTAGCTGCCATTACAATATATTCACCGGCAATATTCAAATCCATATTTCTCAAAACATCAATATATTCAAGATATTGTTTAGTAATTGCAGCTATAGGAATATTATATATATCAAGCTCACTTTTTCTTATTAGAAAAAGCAATAAATCAAGAGGCCCTTCAAATATCTCCAATTTTACTTTATATGCCATGCACTTATCCTTTGAAATAATTAATCTTCATGGCCGCGCGAACTTCTTCAAGCGTGGATACAGCAATTTTTCTAGCTTTTTTTGTACCTTCAATTAATATTTCATCAATCTTCTTTGGGGCTTCTTCATAAACTCTTCTCTTATCCCTTATAGGATTCAAAAATTCATTTAAAACAGCTGAAAGCTTCCTTTTACATTCAACACATCCAAGCTCACCAGACACACAATCTTCCTTTATCTGCTCAATCATATCAGTATCATTATTAAAAGCCTTATGATACATATGCACGGGGCATTTATCTGGATGACCTTTATCGCTAAGTTTAATTTTTGCAGGATCTGTAAACATCTTTGAAACCTTAGAAATTATTTCTTCACTCGAATCAGAAAGATATATAACATTTCCCAAGCTCTTACTCATTTTATTTTGCCCATCAGTTCCCATTAAACGACCCACAGTTCCCACCATTGCCTTAGGCTCAACCAAAACATCACCATAGAGCCTATTAAACTTTCTAACAATTTCTCTAGTCTGCTCAATAATAGGTAATTGATCTTCCCCTACAGGAACTAAATTAGCTTTAAAAACTGTTATATCAGCTGCTTGAGATATTGGATAACCCAAAAAGCCATACATAACATTGTCCTTCAAGTTCAGAACTTTAATTTCTTGCTTTATTGTGGGGTTGCGTTCCAAGCTTGCAACTGTAGTAAACATTGAAAAATAAATAGTCAACTCAGTTATTTCTGGAATCATAGATTGGACAACGATTGTAGCCACATCAGGATTGATGCCACAGGCCAAATTATCCACAGCTACTTGACGCACATCATTAGAAAGCTTATCAGGATGGTCAAAATTAGTAGTCAAAGCTTGAACATCTGCAATCAAGACATACTCATCATACTCATTTTGAAGTTTAACTCGGTTAGATAAAGAACCTACAAAATGACCCAAGTGCAATCTTCCAGTGGGCCTGTCTCCAGTAAGAATTCTTTTTTTCTTATTCATTTTAATTATATATGTTAAAAATTTATAAAGTTTTCTTGATTTTTTCTACACTATAAACTTCGATAAAATCACTATTCTTAATATTATTAAAACTCCTGAATCCAATACCACATTCAAATCCTTCTTTTACTTCCTTAGCATCTTCTTTAAATCGCTTAAGCGAATCAATTGTTCCGGTAAATATAATTTCATCTTCTCTGAGAACCTTTGCCTCCATGCCCCTCTTCACAGATCCCTTTGTAACCATACAACCGGCAATCGTTCCCACTTTAGAAACTTTGAAAACTTGGCGCACTTCAGCTCTACCAACCAATGTTCTTTTAACATGAGGCTCCAGCAAGCCCTCCATCGCTGCCCGCACATCAGAGATAGCTTCATAAATAACACTATAGAGTTTAATTTCAACACTTTTATCTTTAGCAATCTCACTTGCCTTTTGTTCTTTTCCAATACCAAATCCAATAATTACAGATTTAGTTACAATAGCCAACATCACGTCAGATTCATTAATGTTGCCTACACCCTTATGAACTATATTTAATTCAACTTCATCACTTATTATTTTATCCAATGAAGCGCGTAACGCCTCAAGCGATCCTTGTACATCAGTTTTAATTATTATGTTTAATGTTTTAATTTCACCCTTTTGGATTTCCTTAGATATATCCTCTAAAGTTAGGGCCTTGCTTTTGGGTAATAAATCTTTTTCCCTTTTTAAATGTCTTCTTTTTTCGATAATTGCTCTTGCTTTTTGCTCATCATCTACAGCATAAAAAGCATCCCCCGCCTCAGGCACTCCCGATAAACCTAATAATTCTACAGGAGTTGAAGGACCAGCAGTTTTCAGGCGCTTGCCGTTATCATTAATCATTGCCTTAATTCGAGCACAATGAAGACCAGTGACAATTACATCTTGAAGTTTCAATGTACCATCAGAAACTAAAACCGTAGCCATTACACCGCTTCCTTTAGATAACTTCGCTTCAATAACTGTTCCGCTGGCAAACTTCTCAGGGTTCGCTTTAAGTTCCATCATTTCAGACTGCAGCAAAACCATTTCTAGTAAGTGATCTATATTTTCTCCTGTCTTAGCTGAAACATTAACAGTTATTGTATGTCCACCCCAATCTTCAGGAGTCAAATCCAAATCTTGTAATTGTGTCATCACCTTATCAATATTAACATTTGGCTTATCAACTTTATTAATAGCTACTATTATCGGCACTTTGGCCGCTTTTGCATGATCGATGGCTTCAATTGTTTGCGGCATTATGCCGTCATCAGCAGCCACCACTAAAATTACTATATCCGTTACATGGGCTCCCCTAGATCTCATAGCAGTAAAAGCTTCATGACCAGGAGTATCTAGGAAGCAAATCTTATGATTATTATAAGCTACTTCATAAGCACCTATATGTTGTGTTATTCCACCAGCTTCCCCGTCCACTACTTTGCTATTCCTTATAGAATCCAATAGTAAAGTTTTACCATGATCAACATGCCCCATTAACGTAACTACAGGTCCTCTCGCAACTGATTTATTATCATTAGGAGATTCTTTATGCAATTGCATTAACTCTTCTTCATCAGAAAGCCTCTCCTGAAGATCCACTTTGTAATCAGTAGCTACTAATTGACAAACATCTTTCTCTAGCGATTGATTAATATTAGCAAATATGTTTTTTTTCATTAGATAAGCTATTAATTCATTGGGCTTTACTTGAAGCTTAATGGCAAGATCCTTAACGCTTAGCGGAAACATAACTTCAATAACACGATGATCTTTCTTTTTCTCTTTCTCTTTTTCTTCCTTTTTCTTATCAGATAAATCTTTTAATTCGTGTCTTAGTATCTCTGCTGTTTCCTCATCAACAACACTCATGTGACCTTTAACTTCTATTTTAAGCTCTTTAAGCTTACCAATAAGTTCTTTACTGGAGAAACCCAACTCTTTAGCTAATTTAAAAACACGTATACTCATAAATTTAACTGACTTCCTTTGCTTTGGTTATAATTTTCTCTGCTGTTTTCACTCCAATTCCAGGTACTTTAACCAAATCACTCAAGCTTACCTCAGCAATTTTATCTAAAGTATCATAGCCAGCTTCCAGAAGAGCTTCCGCTGTTTTTTTACCAACGCCCTCTAATTGACTTACGCCTGACTTCTCAGGCTTCTTAGATTTCTTTTCAGTTTTTGATGCCTTTGAAACTTCACTGGCACTCTTAATATTCAAATTAAATCCTACTAATTTAGAGGCGAGTCTTACATTTTGACCATGTTTACCTATAGCTAAAGATAGTTGATCATCATTAACTAATACTAAGGCTCCACCATCTTTTTCATTAACTTGAATTTCCATTATTTCAGCCGGTGATAAAGCATTTTTAATAAATTCTTTTAAATCAGTGCTGTATTTAACAATATCAACTTTCTCACCTTCGAGCTCACCCACTACATTTTTAACTCTAGAACCACGAACACCAACACAAGCTCCCTGGCTATCCACCCTATCATCATGCGATAACACAGCCACCTTTGTTCGCTCTCCAGGTTCTCTGGCAATCTTCTTTATTTCGACAATATGCTCATATATCTCTGGAACTTCTAATTCAAATAATTTTTTTACAAATTCAGGGTTGGTCCTTGATAAAATAATCCTTGGCCCTCTACTACTTTGCTCAACTTCTTCCACATAAGCCCTTATTCTCTGACCCTGACCATAATTCTCTTTAGGAACTTGAAACTTTCTCAAGATAATTCCTTCAGCTTTACCAATATTAATAATTAATCCACCCTTCTCAAAGCGGTATATGGTACCACTTACAATCTCTCCCACCTTATCTTTGAATTCTTCAAAAATAACATTTCGTTCGGCCTCACGTATTTTTTGAATAATAACTTGCTTAGCAGTTTGAGCAGCAATACGTCCAAATTCTTCAGATTTAATCAGTGTATCACCTGAAAAAACTTTTATATCACCAGTTTCTGCATCAAATTTAACAGATAACTCACCCTCTTTACCTTTAATAGTCTTCTTTGCAGCAGACAAAAGAGCTGACTCTAGAGCCTGGATAAGAACCTCTCTCTCGATTCCCTTTTCTCGCTCCATATGATCTAAAATACCTAATAATTCACCTTTCATTGCTTCTTCCTCTTATTATATCTTAATTTTTTGTTTTGCTTTTTTTATGCTTAAATATTTAATATTTTCTTTATTATCTTTCAAATTAATTGAAAGAAAATCCTTAGCTGCCTCCTCTATAATTCCTTCAATTTTCTCAATATGATTACCCCCTGTATCATAGGTCAAAATTACTTCCTTGCCTAAGACCCTTTTAAAATCTAACTGGGTTTTAAGCAATCTATCCAATCCAGGAGATGCTACTTCCAACGTATAACCTTGAGCAAATAATCCTTTCGCATCAATCTCTCGCTCAATTACCCTACTTATTGAAGCACATTCAGCTATCGAAATCCCCTCTGGTTTATCAACCAAAAAACGAATCATCATAGTCCGATTCTGGGGCCTAACGTCACAATGAATAAGTACTGCTTTTGCTTCGTTTATAGGTTCCCGAGCTATCTCTTTAAGTTCTTTTTTTATTTCGTCTTTATACATTGTTCAATAAAAAAAGTGGGCAAAACCCACTTTCGTTTAAATACATTTAAGTATAATCAGTATACAAAATAGGTTTTACATTGTCAAGATTTTTTTAAGATGCAAAGCTGCATTTGTTATTGCAATTTCTTCTTTTTTATTGTTTTGTCTATATTTAATTTCAACATTACCCTTTTCTAAGCCTCTGGAGCCAATTATGATCTGAACTGGAACACCTATTAAATCTGCATCTTTGAACTTCACCCCAGCCTGGATCTTTCTATCATCATAAAGGATGTCAAATCCATCAAGACTTAATTCATTATAGAGGCTATCGGCAATTGAGAGAGCTTCTTTGCTATCATCTAAAAGCAATATTTGAGCTTTAAAGGGAGATATCTCTTGAGGCCAAACAATTCCTTTATCATCATGATTAAGCTCAATAATGGCTGCTAAAACTCTATTTACTCCTATTCCATAACAACCCATTATTATAGGTTGTTCTTTACCATTTTTATCAATAAATTTAGCATTTAAACTCTCGGTGTATTTAGTGCCCAATTTAAATATATGCCCAACTTCCATAGACCTTTTGATTTCAATTTGTTTTCCACATTTTGGACATAGATCATCAACATCTGCATAACGCAAGTCATAAAATGAATCTACTTTGAAATCCCTCTTTAAATTTACGTTTGCAATGTGCTTATCTTTCTTATTGGCTCCTGCAATAACATTAGACATATTTTCAATAAGTGTATCCGCTACTATTTTGATACCTTTTAAACCAACTGGTCCGCTGAATCCAACTGGGCCACCAGTTATACTCTCTATTTCTTTATCATCAGCCAATCTTAACCGCTCAACATTAAGAGCCTTAATAAGCTTAGCCTCATTTAAACGTTTATCTCCCCGCACTAAAACTGCAACATAATCATCATCAGCTTTATAAATTAATGTTTTAATTAGGCTAGATTCTGGCACCTTAAGAGCTTTGGCAACAACTTCAACTGTTATTTTATTGGGTGTATCTATTTCTTCAATAGCTAACGCTTTTTCTTTCCTTTTAGCTTCATTTGTTACTGAAGGTGCGGCCTCGAGACTAGCTGCATAATCACATTCTAAACATTTTACTATCACATCTTCACCACTATCAGAAATAACCATAAACTCAGCTGATTCCTTACCGCCCATCATTCCGGGATCTGCTTCCACTATTATATAATCCAGGCCACATTCATCCATAATCTTACAATATGCTTCCTGCATCTTTTTGTAACTCTCATCTAAACTTTTTTCATCTACATCAAAACTATAAGCATCTTTCATGATGAATTCTTTTGACCTAATTACTCCAAATCGCGGTCGGGGTTCGTCTCTGAATTTACTTTGTATCTGATATAGAATAAGTGGCATCTGTTTATACGATTTAATGTCACCCTGGATTAAAGTTGTAATAATCTCTTCATGAGTAGGGCCTAAAACCATTTTGTTCCCATGTCTATCAGTAAACGAAAACCCCACATCATCAATCAATGTCACATCTCTACCCGTTTTCTGCCATATTTCTAAAGGATGTAATGCGGGCAAAAAAACCTCTAAGGCATCTTTCTCATTCATTGCACGACGAATAATATTCTCAACATTATTTAAAGCTTTTAAACCAAATGGCAAGTAAGAATATGTTCCGGCAGCAAGTTTTCTAATTAAACCTGCCCGAATCATCAGCTTATGACTCTGAGCTTCAGCCTCTTTGGGATTCTCCTTTAAGGTAGGTAAATAATAATTAGACCACCTCATTTTATCTCCTTTAAAAGTTCTTTCTTAGCTTCTTTAACATTTATTCTTTTTATAATTTTACCTTTTTTAAACATTGCCGCATACTTTTTACCGCAAGCAATACCCACATCAGCATGCCTGGCTTCTCCGGGACCGTTAACCTCACAACCCATAACAGCAACGGTTAAATCTTTTATTGAAGGCTTTTTAATTGCCGCTTTTGCGACTGCCTCGGAAACTTCCCCAGCTATCTTAATTAAATTCACCTGACACCTGCCACATGTCGGACAAGATATTACCTCTGGATAAAATCTTCTTAATTCAAGGCTTTGAAGTATCATTTTAGCTGTCTTAATCTCACTAACTGCCGAGTCTGTTAATGATACTCTAATAGTATCACCAATGCCCTTTCTCAATAATGAGCCAATTCCCACTGAAGACTTAACCACAGAATTAACTCCCAGGCCTGTTGCCGTCACACCCAAATGCAATGGATACTTGGTTTTCTTAGCTAGTAACTCATTTACTTCAATAGTTGATAAAACATCGGATGTTTTAAGTGAAATTATTATATCATAAAAGCCTCTTTTTTCATACTCACTTATATATCGCAGGCAATAACTAGCCATCTTACTTGCCAAGTTAGATTTATTATATTTAAAAGGCACTGAACCAGAGTTAAAACCTAACCTTAAAGGAAGTTTGGCTTTCTTTAAGGCTTTTACGGTTTCATCAATAGCCTTCTTATCTGTAATATTACCTGGATTAATCCTTATTTTATCAACTCCACTCTTAATTGAGAGTAAAGCTAAGCGGTAATCAAAATGAATATCCGCAATAAGAGGTATTTTAACCTTTTTCTTTATTTTTGATAATGCCTTAGCTTGCTCCTCGGTTTTAACAGCCAGACGCACAAGCTCACAGCCAGCTTTCTCCATTTCTTTTATCTGAGCAACTACAGCTGCAATTTTTTCTGTAGAAATTTTAGTCATACCCTGAATAACAATAGGTTTATTACCGCCTATTTTCACCTTACCTACAGATATTATTTTTGACTTTCTGCGTTTAATCATTTCTTATCAGTTTCAATTTCTTCTTGTGTTAATGCGGCCTCTTTTTTAGACTGGTGAGCTTTGTAGAGACGAGTGACATCATTTAAAGTAATATATAGAATAAGTATTATAAGTAAAGAAAAACCCACAATAATAATTTTTTCTTTAATTTTAGTACTTATTTTTATTCTAAAAATCTTCTCAATAGCTAAAAATATAACGTGCCCGCCATCAAGTGCTGGAAAAGGCATTAAATTAATAAATGCTAAATTTATATTTATCAGGATAAAAAACATGATAACATTTAAAAAACCTGTCTGGATAATGTCTTTAGTAATTGCCACGATACCTACCGGACCCATAGCTGAATCTTTAATGGGTAATTTACCACTAATCAGCATCCAGATACCTTCAAGCATTTTAACACTCAGTTCTCCAGTAAAAATAATGCCCCCAAATGCGTAATCCTTCCAAGACATCTCTTCCTTTTCAAAATAGAGGCTAGGAGCAATATTTATACCCATAACAACTTTTTTATACTCACTATTATATATCGGAATAACACTTGCAGTTAATAATTTACTACCTCTTTTATAACTAACTTTCACATCTTGGTCATCTTTATCACTAAGATAACCCAATAAATCATCAACTGAATTTATTGATTGATTATCTACTTTAAGAATTACATCAGCTGTTTTTAAGCCTGCTGCTTGTGCTGGTGAACCCTCGCTAACTCCAGCAATATAAAGCTTACTAAGTGGTTTTCCCATTACAGCTATCACTATAGATAATAGTAATACAGCAGTTATTATCTGCATACCTACACCACCAATAAAAACCATAAACTTCTGCCACGTTCTTATTTCTTCAAAGGTTTTCAGGTTATATTTTTTAATATCACCCTCTTCTTCTTTAGTTAACTCAGCACTTTCCCCTTCCATTCCGGGCATGCGCACATAACCACCGATTAAAGGTATCCATGAAATCTGATATTCAGTTTCTTTCTTTTTAAACGCCACCATTTTAGGTCCCCAGCCTATAGAAAACTTCGATACACTACAACCAGATAGTTTACCCACAATATAATGACCAAACTCATGAATAAGAATAATAAGACCAAATATTATAACTGCTAAAATAACACCTAACATGTTGAGCTTAACCTTTCTACTATTTTTTCTGCCTCTAAGCGAGATTGGTTATTGACTGAGAGTATATCATTAAGATTATACTTTTTTAACGGTTTGTGTCGCTTCATTGTCTTTTCTATTATTTTTGATATATCAGTAAATCTAATCCTTTTATCTAAAAAAGCCCAGACGGCAATTTCATTAGCTGCATTTAAAACTATAGGATAAGTATAGCCTTTTTTAGCTGCCTGATAAGCCAATTTTAAACATGGAAATTTACCTGTATCAGCCTTAAAAAAAGTCATTATATTATTTTTTATAAAATCAACTTTTTTAGTTACCGCTCTAAGTCTCTTTGGATAAGAAAGCGCATATTCTATTGGTAACTTCATATCAGGACATGCTATTTGAGCAAGGATACTACTATCAGAAAACTCAACCATAGAATGAATAAGCGCCTCCGGATGAATTAAGACTTCAATTCTATCTAAGGGTATATTAAATAAATGCATAGCCTCTATAACCTCTAAACCCTTATTCATTAAAGTAGCAGAATCAATGGTAATCTTTTTTCCCATAGACCACTTAGGATGATTTAACGCCTGACTAGGAGTAATATTTCTTAATTTACTTTTAGGTGTCTTCCTCAAAGAGCCACCCGAACCTGTTAAATATATCTTTGTAGGCTTATATTCTTTTCCTTCAAGGCATTGAAATATAGCACTATGTTCAGAATCAACAGGGATAATAGTCGCTTTATGTTTTTTAGCTAAGTCCATAACCATTCTACCAGCCATAACTAAAGATTCTTTATTGGCTAAAGCTATGGTTTTTGAATGCTTTGTTGCTTCAATTAACGGTAACAAAGCTGAGGCCCCAGAGATAGCCATGATAATTATATCAATATCTTTTCTTTTGGCTAGATTAATTACTGCTTGATCACCTGCATAAAATTTAGTCTTTAATGTACCAATATTATCTTTAATTGTCTCTGCAGCCTTCAAATCTGCCATAACAGCATAATCAGGCCTATACTCTTTTATTTGTGCAAGAAACTTTTTTGATTGCCTGCAAGCCACAAGAGCTTTTATTTCAAAATCGTCCTTGAAGCATTTGAGCACACCAAGAGCACTCTCACCAATCGAACCCGTTGAACCGAAAATAGCAACATTTTTTATTTTTTTCATAATAATATATTCTATAAAGTGTACTTGAGATATAAATAAACTACTGGCGCGGAAAATAGAATACTATCTAATATATCAAGCACGCCACCTTGATTAGGTATGAGATTACCAGAATCCTTAACTACACAGTCGCGTTTTATAAGAGACTCTGATAAATCTCCCAGCTGTGCTGTTAAGCCAACTAAAACACCTAGAACCAGAAGGTGATATACTGATATATTAGGAAGATATATCTTACTTGAAAAGGCAACTAGGATGCTACAACAAAATCCACCAATTGCCCCTTCAATGGACTTATTAGGACTAATTTCTTTTAAGAGTTTGTGCTTACCAAAACTCTTACCTATAAAATATGCCCCTGCATCAGACGCTTTACAAACTAAAAGCGCAAATAAAACTAAAAGACCACCTTCTTCTAATTGTCTAATTTTTAAAAGATAACTGCCGAGCCAACTTATATATATAACTCCAAAAACCGTAGTTGAAATTCCCAATATTGCATCCGTATGATTCTTTTTAGAAAACTCTAAAACAAAAAATAATACAAATGCTAACAAAATAAATGCCAATACCCATTCTTCTACCGGTTTTAAAATAATGAGCGGAATAATTAAGCCCATGAAAATACCTGTTTTTTTATAAACCGGAACGCTTTTTTTAAGTATCATGTCAAAAAATTCATTCAATGCCAAACCAATAAAAAGCATCAACCATATCATAAAAGCCCAGGAAGGCCAAATAAAAACTGCAACTAATGTCATAACAATAAGAATGCTATTAATTACTATTCTTTTAATTAGATTTTCAGACATCACCATATCTTCTTTCTCTTTTCTGAAAATCAGAAATTATTTCTCCTAAATCTTCCTTATTAAAATCAGGCCACATCTTTTTACTAAAATAGAACTCTGCATAAGATAATTGCCAGAGAAGAAAATTACTTAATCTCAGCTCATAAGAAGTCCTTATTAATATATCCGGGTCGGGAATTTTTGATGTATATAAGTAGTTGCCAAAAGTGTTTTCATCAATGTTATCTATATCAATCTTACCATTTTTAATTTCTTGAGCTATACTTTTTGCAGCTCGGACTATTTCCTGACGGCTTCCATAGCTCAAAGCTAATACTACAGTCATGTTAAGATTATTTTTTGTACTCTCAATAGTTTTAGAAAGTCTTTGAGCAACTTTATCTGGCAAAAGTTCTAATTCACCTATAGCTAACAAACGTATACCTTTTTCATTAAATTCTTTATTAGCCTTAGTAAGATATGTCTTTAAATAATTCATTAAAGCATCTACTTCTGACTTTGGGCGTTTCCAGTTTTCGCAAGAAAATGCATATAAGGTCAGGTAATCAATGCCAAATTCCAACGCAGCTTCAATAATTTTTTCGACAGTTTCAGCGCCGGCTTTATGACCCATGATTCGCGGCAACCCTTTCTGGGTGGCCCATCGACCATTACCGTCCATTATAATAGCTATATGCTGGGGGGTTTTTATAATATCCTGCCTTTTATAAAAAAGGGGGATATAAATCATATCCCCCGCTGTTAATATCAATTATTTCTCTGATTTAATTACTTTATAAACTCATCATAGTCATCTGCTGAAGCATTTGATGCATTAGAGCGTGAGCTCCGAAGAACTATAATTTCAACTCTTCTATTCATTAGCTTGCCTTCAGGGGTATCATTTGATGTAACTGGATGATACGGTCCATATCCTGTAGCTGACATTCTTTGAGGCCTTATACCCTTATCATCTTCAAAGTAATGTACTACATTCAAGGCTCTTTGAGTTGAAAGCTCCCAATTAGATTTCCAACGAGAGAATTTAATTGGTACATTGTCCGTGTGTCCTTCAATAGCAATATCATCACTCATTGGACCTAAAACATTAGCAACTTTATTAAGAACTGTTTGTCCTTGAGGTTTTATTTTAGCTTTACCTGAGTCAAATAAAACTTCCGCAACTACAGTTACAACTAGACCACGCTTACCCATAGTAATGCTAACATCGCCTTGAGCGATTTCCTTCTGAAGCTGACTCTCTAACCTAGACTTAGCGCGTCTCAAGTCTTCCAACTGCTGACTTAGACTTTTAATGGTTTGGACATCTTGGGGGCTTCTCTTGTGTACACCAATAGCGCAGCCTGCCAAAACCATCATCATCACTGCTGCTAAAAAATAAAAACTAAACTTCTTCATACTTTTTTCCATATTTTCACCCCTTACTTTTCTGTAATCATAATAACAGAATTCACATAAGGTGTCAACCTCTCTAAATAAATGACTATATTACTTCATAAATATTGGTGCTATCGGAAACAATGAAGCAAACAACAAAGAAACAACCGACATAAGTTTAATTAGAATATCCAAAGAAGGCCCGACTGTGTCTTTTAAAGGATCTCCAAATGTGTCACCTGCAACAGCGGCTGCATGAGCCTTTGAACCCTTGCCGCCAAATTTTCCAGTTTCAATATATTTTTTTGCATTATCAAGAGCTCCACCTGTATTAGCACATAACAATGCTAATAGAAGCGCCGATAATAATGCTCCAATTAGAAAACCTGCTAATGCTACACGACCCAGAACCATACCAATCACTAAAGGTGTTAATACAGCAATAAGTGCTGGAAAAACCATTTTCTTTAAACTATGGCTTGAAGAAATGGCAATACATTTATTATAATCAGGAACAACTTCGCCTTTTAAAATACCTGGATTAGCTTTAAATTGTCTTCTGATTTCAATAATCATCTTATCAGCTGTCTCACTAACAGATTCAATTAATAAAGATGAAAAAGCGTATGGAACCATGGTACCTAGAAAAAGTCCAGCTATAACATAAGCACCAACTTCAGGACTCAAAAGTTGAATATTCGGTAAAGTAACTTCTTGTGCGCTTCCGATAGCTGACCAGAGGTAAGCTGCAATTAAACCAAGAGAAGCAAAAGCAGCCGAACCAATAGCAAATCCTTTTCCTATAGCAGCAGTGGTATTACCAATTGAATCTAGTTCATCTGTTACTTCTCTTACCTTTGGAGGTAAGTTTACCATCTGACTAATACCGCCAGCATTATCAGCAATAGGTCCATACGTATCTACTGATACTGTCATAACTACAAAAGAAAGCATACCTAAGGCTGTATAAGTAATTCCTGCTAATCCTCCCAACTGATAGGAAATAATTGTTGCAGTAGCTATAATTAATACTGGCCAAAACGAAGACTTCATGCCTAAACCTAAACCACCAGCAACTGCAACACCAGCACCTTCTTGGCATGATTCAGCTAATTTTTTTACCGGTTTAAACTCATAGGAAGTAAAATACTCACTAGTAAAACCAATAAGAACTCCAGAGCCAAGTCCAATTACTACAGACCAAAACGGAACTAAATTAAGAGGACTTAACTTTGTTACAACAAAATAACTAATAGCAGCTGTTAGTAGAGCACTCAACCTTGTGCCATTCATTAAAACAGCATGAGCATTTTCACTCTTAGATAAACTTACGAAAAGAATTCCTACTAAAGATGAAATTATACCTCCAGTAACTAACAAAATAGGTAGATACAAGGCACCTGCAAAATTAGCAGCTGATAAATTATTTAAACCAAGTTTATTTAATAAGCCGCTTATTATGTCAGGATTAGACCTACCCACATAAACATAAAGCGTAATAACAATGACAGAGATAACAGCCCCGACAAAAGACTCTAATAAGTCAGCACCAAGCCCACCAACGTCACCAACATTATCACCAACATTATCAGCAATAGTCGCTGGGTTTCTAGCGTCATCTTCTGGAATATTTTCTTCTACTTTACCAACCATATCAGCTGCCATATCAGCCGCCTTAGTATAAATACCACCGCCCACTCTATCAAAAAGAGCCACCAAAGAAGCGCCCATTGAATAAGCACTAACAATCAATGCACCTTTAATAAAGTTTATTTCTTGACCACCGAGCATGTCACTTATTAATGGTACCTTTATACTTTCAATGCTCAGATTGTCAGCTAAAAATTGAGATCTAAACATCCACATTACAAGACATAATCCTAATAGAGCAATAGAACCCACAGAAATACCCATAACAGCTCCGCCAGAGAATGCAACCTTTAAGGCTTTTGAAAAACCTTTAGTGGCACCCTGAGCTGTTCTTACATTAGCATTTGTAGCCATATTCATACCTATAAAGCCTGCCAATCCAGAACAGAATGTACCAATGGCAAAACTAATAGCTATCTGCCAATCCCATATCATCCATAAAATTGCACCTATAGCTACCAAAGCCACAAGCATTACCCTAGCTTCCTCAACCATAAACATCATGGCACCAGAGCGTATGTAGCCGTGAACTTCAGTCATTTTATCGTTACCCTTATCTTGCCTCATAACAAATGAAGCTAATATCTTTGCAACTGCCAATCCTAAAAGGCAGACTGCGGTTGGTATTACTAAATACCAAATGTTGTCCAGAATCATTAGTCTATCCCCTCTACTTAGTTAGTGTTTGCGAACGCTTGGAACCAATTGAAACCATATATATATTTGCTCCTACAAGTTCAGAGATACGATTTAAATAACTACGAGCTTCCTTAGGCAAATCTGAGTATTTTTTACAGTTAGTTATATTCTTTAACCACCCTTTATGAGTTTCATAAACAGGCTTACACTTTTGCAAAATTTCTACATTAGCCGGCATATGCTTCAAGATGCGTCCTTTGTATTTATATCCAGTACATATTTTGATATCTTTCAACTCATCCAATACATCTAATTTTGTTACAATAATATCATTTAAACCGTTAACCAAAACAGAGTGCCTGCCAACGACAGCATCAAACCAACCACATCTTCTTGGCCTACCTGTTGTCGCTCCAAATTCTTCGCCTTTATTTCTAACTTTTTCTAGTGTATTAGCTGGAAAAACAGTCGGCAGAGGACCTTCCCCAACTCTAGTTGTATAAGCTTTAATTACTCCTATTACTCTATCAATATTGGTCGGACCTAATCCCGTGCCGGTAAACGCTCCACCTACTGAAGCGTTAGAACTGGTCACAAATGGATATGTCCCAAAGTCTACATCTAGCAGCGTTCCTTGAGCACCCTCAAGCAAAATACTTTTTTTATTAGCAACAGCCTTATTTAAAATAACAGAACAATTTCCAACTAGCGGTTTTATCTCTTTGGCATATTTTGAATACTCTCTTAATATTTTCTGATAACTAAAGCCTTTAAAATTATATGTTTTTTTAAACACCTTATTTTTTTCCTTTAGATTTGCCTGAAGCTTCACTTTAAAAATCTCTGGCTCTATTAAATCACAAATCCTAATTCCACAACGAGCTGCTTTATCAATATAACAGGGGCCTATTCCTCTTTTCGTTGTCCCAATTTTAGTTGTACCCTTATTCTCTTCCTTAAGGCTATCCAATATTTTATGATATGGAAAAATAATATGCGCTTTTTCATCTATGATAAGATTTTTTTTACTAACAGATACACCTTCTTTTTTGAGCTTGTCAATTTCATCAAGCAATGCCTTGGGATCTACAACCACCCCGTTACCTATAATACATATTTTGCCTTTATGCAAAATACCAGAAGGTATTAAATGCAGAATAAATTTTTTGTCTTTTACAACGACTGTATGACCGGCATTATTTCCACCCTGAAATCTTACTATATAGTCAGATTTCTTAGCCAGTATATCAATAACCTTCCCCTTGCCTTCATCTCCCCACTGAGCTCCAATTACAACTGTATTAGGCATTACAACTCCCCTTTTTATTCCTGTTTTTATACTTTAGACACAACAAAGGCAGGAGTAAAGCAACCCCTGCCAGCATAGATGCTATTTATTGCTTTTTTTCTTTAATTCATCTATCTTTTGTTTAGCTTTTTGTGTCCAGACATCGTTAGACTTTGATGCATTAGCTCTCTTTTGCCAATATTCAATGGCCTTTTGATTATTACCCACCTGCTCATAAACAGTAGCTAAATTACTATAAACAGCTAAATATGCATTATCTAACTCTATTGCTTTCTGGAATTCTTCTATTGCTTTATCGTATACCCCAAGATAAAAGTAGATAATACCTATATCATTATGAATACAGGCATAATTGGGGTACAGCTCAACGGCTTTATTATAAGCTCCAAGAGCTTTATCATAATCCTTATTTTTTTGATGGCTATATCCAACCTGGCGCCATTGCATAGCTAATTGTATTTTTTCAGTGTGCGTTGCTGGCGTCATCTTATTAACATTCTTAGGTGTTAATTCAATTCCCTTGCCTTTTACATCGGTGCCTGAAACTATATTCGACGCTGTTTGTTGCGCAGTTTTCTTCGCTGTTGTTTTAGCTCTATATTTTTTTGACTTCTTGTAAGGACTTTTATCTTCTAAAACATCAGCATCTTTACCATAACTCAAATTTGATTCTACTGACATAAAATCATCAGAATCACCAGAATATTTTTTACTTTTAGAGCTTATTTTTTTTGGTTTAAATTTCGGAGGATCTTTCGGCTCAAAGTCACTTTTTTTAGGTTCAATATTGATAGCTGCGGCTATTGCCTGAGTTTCGATATTATCATTAGTTATAGGCTTTACATCGATTCCCTCATCCATAGCAAGCTCTGTCTTATCTAGAGCTGCAGGTATTACTTCTTTTTTAAATTGAGGCTTGATATCTGAAACGCTTAAGCTTGGAGAATTAGCAACGTAAAGAGTGTATCCCTTTTTATGCTTTACTTGTGTGTAAGCTACTTTTTCCTTAAGATGAATAACTAAAAAGTCAATTCCGTAGAAATTGATGTCACCTAAGGACGGATCAATGAAAGGCGTAATACTTTTAACTTCTACCCCTTTAACCATAATTTCCGTAGGTACATTAGTGGCCTGAGCAAAAGCGTTGCCAACAACATCAGCTACTATTTGAGGAGGATTGCCAATAGTATAAAAAACCATTTTTGTCGGCTGGTTATACAAAAAGGTAATCGCTGTTCTATTCTCCTCTGTCTTATAAGTAACACTTTCTAAAACAGAACTTCTAGCTGAGGCTTCACTAGCCACAGACACCAGAATGAGTATAGCCAGAATTAAACTTCTTGATCTACTTAACATATAATCCTCCTTAAGTACAAATTATAAGTTTCTGTGCGTTTGCGTAATAATTAATTAAATTCAATGTATTATACCATAATTAATTAATTAAATAACTATAAAATTACATAACATTTTGCAATATAAAAATTTATGGTGTAGTCGTTAATATTTTCTTAGCTATTTTAGGATATGAAGAGATAAATTTCAATTCATCCTCAACCAATGGCTTCTGCGTCTGAACATTAGCATATCTAACTAGTTCTAATATTTCTCTTGCCTCGGCATCACTCTTAAATTTAACTGCTAATCTTTGATATACATTCCTAAAACCTTTAATTCCACTATATTCCCCGGCTGTAATCTTGCGTCCAGTATCAACAGCTTCTGGTTCACCTCTTCCGAGAGATTCAAAGTCATACAGCTCATAATTTCTCCTGTCTTTTAAAGCGCCATCAGCATGTATCCCAGATTCGTGCGCAAAAGCATTAGTACCAACACCAGGTTGATTTATAGGTATCGGAACTCCGAAAGCATAGGAAGCATACTTGGATATTTTCCAAGCCATACCCAATTTTACTTTCTTATCCAGAAGATTCTCATTATGTAAATGCTTAGAATACTTCAGCGCTAAGATAACAGATACTAAATCTGCATTACCAGCTCTCTCTCCCAAACCATTTATAGTAGTATTTATATAGGCATCAACCCCATTATCTATAGCAGCCTTTGCACCAATGACTGAATTGGCCACAACCATACCTAAGTCATTATGACAATGAATCTCTACAGGTAGACCAACTTCAGCAGCTAAATCAGAAATACTAGCATAAATAGACATTGGATTATCAAAACCTAACGTATCACAATACCTTATTCTATCTGCGCCATTATCTCTAGCAGCTTTTGCAAATTTTATTAAATACTCTATATCTGTTCGAGATGCATCTTCTGCATTAACACCTATAGTTTTAATACCTTTTTCTTTAGCTTTTCTTAGAGCAGCTATCATAAGTTTGATGATATCATTTTTATTCTTTTTACCGCCAAACTTACCCTTAATCATCTGTTCTGATGTTGAAATAGAAATATTTAGATGCTGAACGTTAGTTAATTTTATGGCTTCTTCAACATCCTGAGGAATCGCTCTAATCCATCCTTCAAGCACCATTGGCTTGATAAGGCCTGCTTTAGCTAGCTCAACATTAGCATTAATGTAGTTTGTCTCATGGCGTGTAACTGGAAACCCGAATTCACTTTGATAAACGCCCATATCATTTAAAAGGATGTTTACAATTGTTTTTTGAAGCTTTGCTAATCCTAAGCGGGATGTTTGCACACCATCTCTATTAGTAACATCAATTAACCTTATAACATTTTTATTTTTTTTAGCCATTTCATTCTCCTCCTAAAGCTACAAAAGAAATATCGCACCAGCAATACAACGTTAAAGCTTTATCAATTTTACATCTTTAATGTTTTTAGCTGACTTAATTTCTTTTAAAACCTTATCTTTTACAGCAACATCAATATTTATAACAGTGATAGCTTCGCCGCCTTTTTTCTTTCTACCAACTGCCATAGCTGCAATATTTATTTTATTCTTGCCCAATATAGTTCCAATTTGACCGATCATGCCAGCTACATCTTTGTGCTTAGTAAGCATCATATAGCCGGATGGAACCGCATCAACATAAAAATCGTTTACTTTAACAATCCGAGGATCATGTTCAGTAAACATGGTTCCCGCAACTTCGCTTTTACCTTTACTAGTTACTACTTCTACATTAATAAGACTACTAAACTCTTCAGCCTCTTCTTGCTTGCTTTCAACTATCTTAATGCCTCTATTTTTTGCTATCACTTGAGCATTAACATAATTAACATCTTCCTCCAATATAGGAGTTAATATACCCTTAACTAAGCCCATAGTTACAGGAGCTAAAGTATATTTAGCTATTTCACCACTATATTTTATATTAACCTGACTAATTCTACCGGCAATTGTCTGACTCTGAAATTTACCTAAATTTTCAGCCAAGTCAATATAGGGTTTTACAATTTCAAGAATTTCAGGATCAACAACTGGTAAATTAACAGCATTCTTGTATCCCTTTCCCAAAAGAGCATCCCTAACCTGCTTAGCTATGTCAATAGCCACACTAACTTGAGCCTCTTCTGTTGAGGCGCCTAAGTGAGGAGTGGCAACTACGCAATCTAATGCAACAAGTGGATTGTTAACAGGTGGTGACTTTTCATAAACATCAAGTGCCGCTCCGGCAACAATACCTTTCTTAATCGCCTCAAGTAGTGCTTTTTCATCCACTATGCCGCCTCGGGCACAATTGACAATTCTTACTCCTTTTTTCATTATGTTAAATTCATTCTTACTAATTAAATGTCTGGTATCATTTGTAAGAGGTGTATGTATAGTAATGCAATCTGATTCTGAAAATAACTTTTTTAGAGTAACGATTTCTACATTAAGCTCTTTAGCTTTTTCTAATGATAGATATGGGTCAAATGCTATTACGTTCATCCCAAAAGCTATCGCTCTTTTAGCAACTTCTGTTCCAATACGCCCCATTCCTATAACACCAAGTTTTTTTCCAAAACCCTGACTTCCCATGAATTTTTTTCTCTCCCAAAGGCTCTTACGCATAGAAGCATTTGCTTGAGGAATATTCCTCAAAAGAGATAAAAGAAGGCTAAAAGCATGCTCAGCAGTAGAAATAGTATTACCACCTGGAGCATTCATAACAACTATGCCTTTTAAGCTAGCCGCATCAACATCAACATTATCAACTCCCACACCAGCTCTACCAATAACCTTCATATTATTAGCATTGCTAACAATATCTTTTGTAAGCTTGGTGCCAGATCGAATAACAATAGCATCATAATTCTTAATTATTTTTTTTAGTTCTTCAGGGGGTAGCTTAGCTTTTTCATCCACCTGAAAACTTTTAACTTTTTTTAGTATATCAATACCTTCTTTAGCTAACGGATCACTGACTAATATTTTCATTTTAAGAAACCTCCAAGTAGGTTTATTTTTTTATCCTGCTAAAATTTCTTCAGCTTTCTTTACGCCCACACCTAGTTCAAATTCAAAACCCAATTCTTTTAATGCCATTTCCAACGCTGATATTCCCACAATGATATCAAATTTATTCATATAACCCAAATGAGCTATTCTGATTATTCTCCCCTTAAGCTGAGCCTGTCCACCGGCAACCCAAACGTCATACTTATCCCGCAATTTCTTAACTAACTCGACACCATCAATACTTTCGGGTAACTTAACAGCAGTAACTACACAAGATGGATTTTCAGGTGCTAATAGCCCTAAGCCAAGCGCCTTAACAGCTTCTCTTGTTGCTTGCGCTAGAAGCTCATGCCTCTTTATCACATTATCAATACCTTCTGAATTTATTATATTTAAAGCTTCAACTAAACCAATAACCAGATTAACCGCCGGAGTCCAAGGTGTATCACTGTTAGTGAGGGATTTATTGGCTTTAGTCAGGTTAAAATAGTACTTTGGTAAATCTGATGTCTCTGCTAATTTCCAAGCCTTGTCATTCAAAGCAATAAATGCAAGTCCCGGTGGCATCATAAGACCTTTCTGAGAACCCGTAACAACAACATCTATGTTCCAATCATCCATTTTTATTTCTTCAGCTCCGAGAGCACTAATAGCATCTGTTACTAGAATAGCCTGATGATTTTTTGTTAATTCTGCAATTGCTTTTATATCAGTTCTAACTCCAGTAGATGTTTCACAAAGAGTAGTAAAAACTGCTTTAATATCAGGATCTGCCTCAAGCTCAGATTTAATCACGTCCGGCTCTACAGCCTTGCCCCATTCTACATCAATGACTTTAGCGTTAACTCCATAGGCTTTACAAATTTCAGTCCAACGTTCTCCGAATTTTCCTCCTGATACCGTTAAAACCTTATCTCCCTTGGAGAGCAAATTACAAACAGCTGATTCCATAGCTCCTGTACCACTAGACGCCAAAGTAATAACAGGATTTTCTGTCTGAAAAACCTTCTGCAATCCCTTTGTGGCATCCGCTATATAAGCTCTAAATTGTTTTGTTCTATGATGAATCATTGGTTTAGCCATAGCTAAAAGACTCTCTGGTGGTACTGGTGTAGGTCCAGGAGTTAATAAATAGCGTTTCTTTAACATCTTTTCTCTCCCATTCTTTAGAGGATGCGTTTATTTAAACTGTTATTTGATTTTGGCCATAAGTACTCGACCATAAATTACTTTTTCTTTTCGATTGGCCTGGCGACTTTTTCGATTTCTTATTCACAAGAGCAATCTGTAATACTTGTCTAATATTTTCAACTAATTTTATGTTGAGTTTTTCCAAAACATCCTTAGGTATTTCAGCTAGGTCTTTCTCGTTTTCTTTAGGTAAAATAATTGTTTTAAACCCAGCTCGATGAGCCGCTAGTATTTTCGACTTCAATCCACCAATGGGTAAAACCTTACCCCTTAAAGTAATCTCTCCAGTCATAGCCACATTTTTATTAACAGGTTTTTTAGTCAAAACTGAAACAATTGCTGTTGCTATAGTAATTCCAGCCGAAGGTCCATCTTTAGGTATCGCTCCTTCGGGCACATGAACATGAATATCACTATTTTTATAAAAACTCTGGTTAATTTTTAATTCATCAGAAACCGATCTAATAAAAGCCAGTGCTGCCTTAGCAGATTCCTGCATAACCTCTCCTAATTTACCAGTAAGAGTTAGCTTACCAGTGCCCCTTAAAACAACTGTTTCAACTGGCATAACATCACCCCCGGCCTGAGTCCAAGCCAGCCCAAAGGCGACCCCAACTTCGTGATGCTTCTCTTTTCTGTTTTCTGAAAATTTAGGTGCTCCTAAATACTTATGAACATTTGAAGAATGTATTGAAAATTTAACTTTCTTTTTGTTGTTTTCTACAATATCCCTAACAACCTTGCGACATATATTAGCTATTTCTCTTTCTAGGTTTCTAACTCCCGCCTCAAGGGTATATTGCTTAATAATCAGTTTAATCGCATTATCAGAAATATTGAATAATTTCTCAGAAAGACCATGTTTCTTTAGCTGTTTAGGAATGATAAACTCTTTGGCTATCTTCAATTTTTCATATTCTGTATAACCTGGCAATTTAATGATTTCCATTCGATCCAATAAAGGATATGGTATATTATCTTGAATATTACTAGTAGTTATAAACATTACTTCTGATAAATCAAAATCAACTTCTAAGAAGTGATCAGAAAAGCTATGATTCTCTTCTGGATCTAAAACCTCTAGCATAGCACTTGAAGGATCTCCTCTAAAATCAGCTGACATCTTATCAATCTCATCTAAAAGAAATACAGGGTTTTTAGACTTTCCCTTCGTTAAAGATTGTATAATCCTTCCTGGTAAAGCCCCAACATATGTTCGCCTGTGACCTTTTATCTCGGCTTCATCTCTAGCACCACCCAAGGAAATTCTTACAAAATTTCTATTCAATGCTCTAGCAATAGACTTCGCCAACGAGGTTTTACCAACGCCCGGCGGCCCAACAAAGCACAAAATCTGGCTTTTTAGATCTTTGGTATGTTTTTTAACTGCTAAATATTCTAATATGCGCTCCTTGGCCTTATCTAATCCATAGTGATCAGCATTCAAAACTATGTCTGCCGCCTTTATATCAAGGTTATCCTTAGTTCTTGCCTGCCAAGGCAATCTCAAAAGCCACTCTATATAATTTCTAATTACTGCACCCTCAGGAGAAACAGGACTCATACGCTCAAGCTTCTTGACTTCGCGCAAAGCAATTTCACGAGCCTCATCGCTCATTCCTGATTTTTTTATCTCTTTGGATAAACTTACTACTTCTTTCTTTTCTTCTTTTTTATAACCAAGTTCCTTCTCAATAGCCTTTAATTGTTCTTGCAGATAATAATCTTTTTGAGATTTATCCAATTGCTTTTTAACATCACCTAATATTTTCTGCTCAACCGTTAAAATCTCAATTTCTGAATTTAACATAGTCCCTAAATGCTTGAGCCTTTTAATAGAATCTACTTCTTCTAAAAAGCGCTGCTTTTCAGGAATTTTAATATTTAATTGAGCCGCTATAGCATCAGCAAGCTCAGAAGGTGAATTCATTGAATTTATTGAAACTATCGTTTCACCGCTTATCTTTGGATTCAACTTTGCATAATTTTCAAATTGATTAACCACGGTACGCATTAACGCTTCTACTTCTAGGGTGATTTTCAATTTTTCATTTAATGCTTTAAGCTCTACCCGATCATAATCAGCCATGGAAATAATCTTTTTTATTTCGGCTCTCTTTTTAGCTCCAACAACTACCTTATATGAACCGTCTGGCAATTTAAGCGCCTGTAAAACCTCGGCCAAAACACCGACGCGATATAGATCGCTTTCCTTGGGTGATTCTACAAGATAATTCTTCTGAGTACAGAGAAATAGAATTTTATTTGTTTCTAATGATTTTTCCAATGCATTTATAGATTTTCCCCTACCCACCAAAAGTGACATAACCATATGCGGAAAAATTACTAAATCTCTAATTGGTAATAACGGTATTTTTTCGCTCATTATTTTTGACTTTCAATAACCTCATCTACTAGGCCATAGCTCTTAGCTTCTTCAGCTGACATGAAAAAATCTCTATCTGCATCTTTTTCAACTCTCTCTAATGTCTGACCTGTATGTTTAGATAAAATTTCATTTAATTTTTCTTTTAAACGTAATATTTCTTTAGCCTGAATACTAATATCAGTAGCAGCTCCACTGGCACCACCCCACGGCTGATGAATCATAACTCTTGCATGCGGCAAAATATACCTTTTTCCTTTTTTACCAGCTGCTAATAACAACGCACCCATACTGGCCGCTTGACCCATACAATAAGTAGCTGCATCGCATTTAATAAACTGCATTGTATCGTAGATAGCAAGACCAGCAGTGACACTTCCACCAGGAGAATTAATATATATGCTTAT